>Ga0247727_10000263_pt1 | contig 125586 bp, 108 predicted proteins | sample WisWelCaveWW1625_FD_202498 | JGI IMG/M metagenome (GOLD analysis project Ga0247727, IMG submission 202498) | Biofilm microbial communities from Wishing Well Cave, Virginia, United States - WW16-25 | ecosystem: Environmental > Aquatic > Deep subsurface > Groundwater > Cave microbial mat...
AGGGGGGGCCAAAGCCGAGCCCCGAGCTAGTCGGATTGTCCGACCGTCTGGCGTCCGGCGATACGCAGGTGCAGAGCGTTCCCTCGGTCGATGCGGCAGCGCAGTCGTTGCCGCAGTATCTGGCCGCTTTCGCTTCGCGTAATCCGTTTACCGGGTTGGCGTTCGTCCAGCAACAACAGGGCCAACCTGTTGCCAAGCAGACGGTCAGGAATCGGCTCGAGGAGTTAGCCGCCAGCGTGACCGTCGTCGGGATCGATCGGGGGCCGACGCCTGTGGCGCTCATCGAAGATGCTGGCCAGCAGCGGACGCATTTCGTGAGGGCGGGCGACAGTATCAACGGGCTGTTGGTGAAGGAGATCGGATCAGGGGGGGTGATTGTCAGCTATGAAGGCGAGGAGATGGCGCTTCATTGATGACCTCGGACGCGCGCGTGCCGTCGTGTCGCTCGGCATCGCGCTGCTGGTCCTCGGCTTTGGGCTCAACAAAATGCTCGCCAGAGCACAATCTCCGGAACTGACGCTGCTGGACAATCCGGAGGATACCACCATCGCGTCGGGGGCAGGGCTCGATATGCGGGTCTCGCTGGACCTGCGATCGACCGAGGTGACCGACGCCCTGAAGTATCTGGCGACGAAAGGTCAGCTCAACATTGCGATCAGTAAGAACGTGGCGGGGCGCGTCAACCTCTTCCTGACTGATGTGCCGATCCACGATGTGCTCGATCTCATTCTCCGGAGCAATCAGCTGGCGTACGACGAGCAGGGCGATGTGTACAACGTGATGACCGAAGAGGAGTATCGCGCGTTGTACGGCAGGAAGTTTTCCGACCTGCGGGAGGTGAAAACCTTCCGGCTCCAGTACGCGATTCCGCAGCAGGCGTTCAATCTGCTCGATACGATGAAGAGCGAGATCGGTCGGCTGCTCGTCGATGAGGATTCCGGCACGGTGCTCATTATGGATACGCCGGAGAGTCTGCGCCAGATGGAGGAGGCGCTGGCTACGTTGGAACAGCACGGGACGGTGCGAGTCTTCGATCTCAAGTATGCGAAGGCCGTCGATCTGGAGGCACAGCTCAAAGATCAGCTCGAGATCAACAAGCTCGGCTACGTCAAGGCGGACGAGCGGAGCAACCAGCTCGTCGTCAAGACGCTGCCCAATCGGATGCAGGAGATGGAGCAGTTGATCCAGGCGCTGGATCGGAAGACGCGTGAGGTCATGATCGATGCGAAGATCGTCAAGGTGACGTTGACCGATGAACTAACCACGGGGATCGACTGGAACTCCGTCTTCGCCAATCTCAAGTTTCACGGGATTTCGCAGGACGCCGATTTTCGCGCGGCGACTACGGGTACCTCGCCATCGGAGGTGCCTGGTATCTTCAAGCTCGTCGTTCGCAGCACGGATAATGCGTTTCCCATCAATGCGTTGCTGGGGACGGTCGCCCGCGATGGGTATGAGCTCTTCCGGTATCTCGAGGGGATCGGTCGGACCAAGATCATCTCCAATCCCCGTCTGCTGGTGACCGAGAATCAGGAGGCGCGCATTCACGTCGGCACGCGCGAAGCCTACATCACGACCACCACGACCACCGGCCAGACGACCACGACGACGGCGGAAGAGGTGGAGTTTATCGATGTCGGGATTCAGCTGGTGGTGACGCCGACGATCAATAGCGATGGCTTCATCGCGATGAAGATTCAGCCGGAGGTGTCGAGTGTTGTGCGGACGCTGACGACGCCCAGCAACAACAAGATTCCGATCGTGGATACGTCGACGGCGGAGACGAACGTCTTGGTGAAGGACGGAACCACCGTCATCATTGGCGGCTTGCGGAAGGACGAGAAGAGTTCCGACAACGATCAGATCCCCGTACTCGGGCGGATCCCGGTCGTCGGCGAACTATTCCGTCGGAGGGTCCGTGACGATGAGTTAACGGAGTTGGTGGTGTTTATCACGCCGCACATTGTCGGCGGCGATGAGTTGGTGATCGGCAGCGAAGCGGAGTTCGGTGGCGGCATCAAACCGTTCCGTGAGTACGAGCCCCTCCTTTCGTCCGATGGACCGCCCGGGCAGCCGATGCCGGCGGGCGCGCCGACGAGCCAACGACCGTGAGCTGACGTGGGCATCCCGCGTGGTGGGGCGGTCTTGCGGTGGCTAGTGGTGCTGACGATCGTTGGCGCCGGTGCGGTGGCCGTCGTCGAGATGGTACGCCGTGACCGGCGGCTCTCCACCACCCTCGAACACGACACGGCTGCACATCGTCAGATGGCCGCACAACTCCAGCAGGCCAACCAATCGCTCCGGCAGCGCCTCCAACAGTCGGAGCAGGAGTTGAGTCAGCTGCAGGCGTCGTACCAGTCGGTGGCCGTCGATCGGGATAATCTGTTGGCGCAATGCAAACGGATCGTCGAGGAGACGAACGCGGCGCGCGACGAGCGATCCATCTTGGAGCGGGCCTTCAAGCGGACCGCGGAAGAGTATCGGCAACTGAAACTGGAGCGCGAGACGCTCGCCACGCAGTACGGTCAGGAGCATCAGCGCCGCGAGCATTTGCTCGAGGAGCGTAACGCCTTGGAGCGAGAGCTCGCCGAGGCGCGGACGCGCTCGAAGGAGAAGCGGTTGCAGACAGAGCTGGACAAGGAGCGCCAGCAGCGTCAGGAGCATGAGCAGGCATCACGCGACACTCAACAACGGTTGAAGAAGACCAAGGTGCATCTGGCGAAGACGGGGGCGCGACTTGAAGATCTCGCGGAGCGGATGCAGACGCTGCAAGATCGGCATACGAGCATTCTCTCTGAAAACGCGACGCTCAAGCTGCGGGTGAAGAAGGCTCCTCGAGACGTGGTGCGATTGGCCGCGCAGCACGAGCGGTTGGTTGAGGAAACGGCCGACGTGCATTACAATCTGGGCGTGTTCTTCACGCAGCAGAATCAGTACACGCGGGCGTTGGCTGAGTTCCGGAAGGTGGTTGAGCTCAAGCCGTCGGATGCCGATGCGCATTACAATATCGGCGTGATCTACGCCGAGCATGTGCCGAATCGGGATCGGGCGATCGAGTATTTTCGCAAGTACCTGGAGATCAATCCGCGCGCGAGCGATGCGAGCTGGGTGAAGCAGTATATCGCGTCATGGAAAGCGTGGGAGGGTGCGGAGCGTTTGGATTAGTAACGGTCTGAGAGAGTCTGAACATACGGTCGACCGGTTATCGGCTGATCACAAAGAGGGAGGCAGGAGGTATGGGGCGTTATCGTCAGGGGATCATCACGGGCTTGGCGCTCTGTGGATTGATGATGCATGGGGCGTCGCGTGAGGCGATGGCTCAGATGGATGCGGCGGCGAAGCAGGCCAGAGCGTTGGAGGTGGCTGAGCGGCTGAACGGGGCGGAGTGGGCCATCGAGTTGACGCCCATGTCGGGTGAAGGGGCAAAGGCCACCCGGCAGGACACGCTGCTGTTTGCCGCTGGAAAGGTCACCTCGAAGCAGTTGTCGGCGAAGGGCTACAATACGACGAACTACACGCTGACGATCGGCGATGACGGGACTCCTGTGTGGGAGACGATGCAGACCAGCGAGACGGAGGGTGTGGCATTCTGGCGCGGGGAGCTGCGCGAGGACGGCATGCGGGGTATCCTCAGCAAACATCCGCTCGAGGGGAATGCCGATGATTACTCGTTCGTCAGTCGAGGGGAGAAGCGTGTGGCGGTGGAGAAGAAGGCGGAGCCCGCGCAGAAGGCAGTGTCTGAGACCGCTGCTACACCCTCGGTGACGGTGCCTGCTTCCACGCCGGTCGAGTCGGCTTCCGATCCGGCGGCGGCTGCGGTGACGGGAGAGGCGGCGGCTCCGGCGGCTGTGGTGGTTGAGCCGGTCGCCACCGCAACCGCCGAGGCCGTGACGGAAGTGACGAAAGCCTCATCGGACGAAGCGGTCGAACAGGCGCCGGTCAAGGCAGCTGCGCCGAAGCAGAAAAAGGGATGGTTCGGTCGGTGAAGGGGCACAAGATGATTGCAGATACATCACTCGTTGATGGACACAGATAGCACCCGGTCCAATCTGCGGAATGGATTTCTGGGTTCATCTGCGGACAATGCCGTGGCGTGAAGGCGTGGCGCGGCGGCTGTGGCGGATCATCGCGGTTGGATGGCTGGCGATCCTGGGTGAAGTCATGCCTGCCGTTGCCCAAACGGCTGATGAGCAGTACGCTCACGGATGTAGCTTCTACGCAGAAGGCCGTTTCACAAAAGCTGCCGAAACTCTTCGGAAAGCGCTCGGACACGATCCCGAGCATGCGCAGGCGAAAGCCTTGCTGCAGATAGTGGAAGAGGACGTGGGGAAGGGCGGTAACGACAGCGCTCCCACTCGTGCGTCGCAGCGCAACGAGGCCCTCAAGGATCAAGATCAGGTGAACCATCGATTGAGACGAATCATTGACAGTGCGGTGGTGCGAATCCAGGAGCTTGCCGAGCAGCATCGCACCGATCAGCGGGCGAGTGGTGATCTGAACCGACGGCTCACCGAGACCCAGCAGCAGCTGACGGGGGTGCAAGGGCAACTCGGCTCCGCGACGACGCAACTCGAGGCGGCCGAGGAATTGTTGGAGACTGATCGGCGCGAGTCTCAGGCATTGTTGCAGAAGGTGCAGAAGACCGAAACCGAGCTCTCCGCGAGTCTGCGTCAAGTACAGCAGGCGCACGACAGGATTCAAGAGCAGATGTCCGTGCTGCGGCAGGAACGCGAGCAGGTGCGCCAGGAGTTTGCTGAACAGCAGGACGGGTTGAAGCGCACCGCTGCTGAGTTGGGACAGCGTCAGTTTGAAGCCGATGCACTCCGCGCGCAATTGGAGCGCGTGCAGCAGGAGCTGGTGTCGGTAGCGGCGCAGCGCGACGAGCTGGCGAGGGCCAAGGACGATCTCGCGGCTCAGCTCGCCGAATTGCAGCGGGAGCGTACCCGACAGGCTCAGACCTTGGAGGCACAGCGTCAAGAACTCTCCAATGTGCAGGTGAGGCTGGACAGCGCTGAGGAGCGGACAGCTGCCCTCGATGGCAACGTAGGGGAATTGGTCAAGACCAACACCAGCCTGGCCGAGCGGCTCAAGTTGCGCGAGGGAGAGTTGGACGGTTCCCGAGGACAGGTGGTTGAGTTGAAGGCGGCCCGGGAGTCGCTCGCCCAGCGCGTCACGGAGCTGGAGCGGGTCCTCCAGGCGAAGGAGAAGGAGCTGAGCGACGCCGGTCGGTCGCTGGCTGGGATGCGCCAGGAACGGGAGCAGTTGCTGGAGCAGCTCCGGATCGCGCAGGAAACCCATCGGCGGTTGACCAGCGATCTGCATGCGCTGCAGGAGATCAAAGGAGTGCATGATGCCCTCAAAGAAGAGATGGCGAGGCGGGATGTGCAGTTGAAGCAGGCGGAGTCGGTGATCCATCTGATGCAGGTCCCCTCGGCGTTCCTGCCATCAGCGACTCCGATGGCAGGGGGGGCGTTGGAGTCGGGATTGTTGCAGGGGTCCCCCGTGAAAATCTGTCAGGTCGACAAGGAGTTTGATTTTGTCGTGATCTCTGTGGATGAGCTTGGAGGGGTTGGGGAAGGCACGGCACTCGTCCTAGCAAATCCGGTCAATCCGGTGGCGACGGTCGAGCTGACCGAGTTGGACGAGGCCGGGTTTGCCGTCGCGCAGATCACTCATCGGGTCGATCCCCAGTATGTGTTCAGCAAGGGTGATGTGCTCTTTGCGCGTCAGCTCATCAAGCCGGTGGCCCAGTAGTAGCTCAATCCCCGTTGATCTCATGACGCTCCGGCGCGAATGATGGGGCCGCCCGATTCCCTTCCGGCGTTCCGACCGACGCGGCTGATGCGCTTCCTACGTATTCCCATACTTGTCGGTGTGCTGTTGCTGGGGTTCTCTATTTCGGCAGTCGGCGTCGAGGACGAAGCAGCAACTCTATCATCGATACGCATCGAGGCGCCGGTCTACGGCACGACCGTGTACGGCGTTGTGGATGTTGACACCGACGTCAGCAAGGTAGCGGGGATTCACGAAGTGCGCGTGTTGGTGAACGGGAAGGTCGTCGGTGTGGCGCACGAGCCGCCGTATCGTGTCCGATGGGACACCACGGTCATCCCGAATACACGCTATACGATCGAGGCGCGCGCGCTCGGTAGAACCGGGAATATCACCGGCTCCGAACCCATCGTGGTCACGGTGGCGAATCCGAATCATCCGCCGGTGCTGGAGCTGGTGGGTTCGCAGACCGTTGAGGAGAACCAGGCGTTGTCGATCCGGGTGCAGGCGCGCGACCCGGATGGTGTCAGAGATCCGATCGCCGTCACGGTTACCAACCTTCCGCCATGGGCCATCTTCGATCCGGCCGCCGGAGAGATCGCGGGCACGCCACCGTTCACTGAGGCATCGACGCGTCAGCCAGCCAAAGTGTATGGCGAGGTACGCATCGACGTTTGTGATCCGGAGCCGCTGTGCGACCACGAAGTCATTACCATTACCGTCACCGACGTCAACCGGGCGCCTCTCCTGCAGGCGCCAGGCACGTTCGTCATTCGCGAAGGAGAGACAGCTTCCATCGGATGGCTTGGTGAAGATCTTGACGGCGATCCGGTGACTTGGAGAGCTGATCCGTTACCTCCGTGGGCGACCTTCGATTCGTCCACGAAGACCATCACGATCACACCCGGCTTCGATGTCTGTTCTCTCGACAGACCGGATGCGTCCCTGCGGATCTCGCTTGAAGTCTGCGACCCGCAGCCGCTCTGCGCCAGTCAGGCGATGATGATCACGATCGTCAACGTGAACCGGCCTCCCGTGTGGGAGGTGGTCGGCCGTCAGCGTGCCGACGAGGGCTACCTCATCAAGTGCGACGTGCAGGCGTGCGATCCGGACGGCGACGCGGTGGCGCTGAAGATCGGATCGGCGTTACCCGAAGGGGCGATCTTGACCGATCTTGGCGAGGGGCGGGGCAGGTTGACATGGACTCCTCGATCGGATCAGGCGGGGGAGTACGACGTCACGCTCGTCGCGACGGATGATGATCTGAGCGCGTCGACCACTGTTCCCGTAGCCGTGCGCGAGGCGGTCTTAACTCTTTCCGGCACCGTTGTTGACGAATCTGGTGGTCCGGCCGAAGGGGTGATCGTCAAGCTTAGTCTCGGCAACCGGAATATCCAGGAGGTAATGACGGATGCAGCCGGTCGCTACCGTGCCGAGAATCTTCGTCCGGGCACGTACACGATTCGTCCTCGCTATGCGCAGGGGCATGTGTTCACACCGACCGTTCAACACATTAGCTCATACGGGTTCGAGCCGAGGAACCGGCGGGTGACGCTTGAGCGTGGTCACGATGAGCGCAATGTGGATTTCATCAGGATCGCGCCCGATTAGTCGTGTGCAGGGATCGGGAGGATTGCGTCCTCACAGGGGACAAGAACAGGTTTTTGGGTGATTAGTTCCCAACGCCGTGTTTGTAGAGAAGATAGTTACTGATAACTTTATTTAACGTAATATCTTGATTGTTGGTAAATATCATGTAAACTTCAGTTTCAGGTAACAAGTTGTTATCGTTGATTGAAAATATTAGCTACTGATCAATCCGCCATGAGATATGGCGGTCCCGCCGATAGGTTGTGGCGGGGGCATACTATCCGAAAGGATAGGACGCAAAGCCACGGGTCCTGAGCGAGGGAGCGAGAGCGACCGAGTCGAAGGATAGCCGGGTTGCCAGTAGTGTCTGGAGAATGTCCTCAGATTCATGCGAGGACGATGAGATGTGCCAGGCCTTTTGGATGCGCCCTTCGAACTTTCGGAGGGCGTTTTTGTTTTCCATGCTTGTTGGGAGTGCGATTGTTGACGAGAGCGTGCAAGGCGAATGACGTGAGGCGACCCCGTCTGGGATTTGAGCCCAGGGGGGTCGTATTTTTTTTCGCCAAGCACCAGGTGCCAGGCACTCGCCGGTTGGTGCCAGGCACTAGCATGTCCAGCGGAGCGTGAAGGAGATGCCTCGAGCACCTCGCATCTATGTTGAAGGCGCTCTCTATAATTATGTGACCGCCGCTTCGGCCGTTGATGTGCCGTTGTTCTGCGATCAGCGAGATTACCAGACGTACCTGGGGTATCTGAAGGAATACCAGGCGCGGTTCGGGTTCAAGCTCTATGCGTTTCTCCTCCTGCCCTGCCAGTTACAGCTCTGCCTTGAGCCGATGAGCGACACCACGATCTCGACGATCGTCCATGCGCTCAATTCGCGGTATTCCAAGTACGCGACCAAGCACCTCGGGCGTTCCGGACATCTCTTTCAAGGACGCTTCCAGTCGACGCTGTTGGAAAAAGAGACGATGCTCCTGCCGGTGACCGGTTTCCTGCACCGCTATCCCCAGGCGCTGGGAGCCTGCGATGACGCGCGCCTGTATCAGTGGAGCAGCTTGCCGGCATACCTCGATGGCAGCCGGTACGACACGGTGTGTTCCCCGCATGTGGAGGTCGCCGAGGTGCTACAGCGGTTGGGCGAGGAGGAGCCGGGCGTTGATTATGCCACTTACCTCCAGTCATTCTCCGAAGAGGAGTGCCGACGTCTGGATGTGGGATTGCATCAGACAGCGGTGGGATCGGAGGCGTTCCTCGCACTGGTCCGTCGATATCAGAGTAGACCGGCGGCGAGCGGGACCAACACCGCACAACCGGAGTTCGCGCGTCCAACGGACGCTTCTCGTTGGCGGCACACGCTGGAGGCGGTGGGTTGGGTGGTTGTCGAGGTAGCCGTGACAGGACTGGCGAGCGAACCGAGAGACGAGAAACGTGTGATGTGTAACGTGTCAGGTGAGAAAAGAGGTCGTATGATCGCGAAGATGTGCAACGCACCATCGCGCTACGTTGGCAGGGTTTTCTGGCTGATGTCTGTCATGGCGCTGGGATGCGCCGTTGTGGTGTCATCGGATGATGTCTGGGCCAAGTCGGCTGCTGCACCAATCGGGCAGGGACGCAGCGCGGTCGAATCTGCATCGCACGAGCCGGAACAGGAACGCGTGGAAGACAAGATGCTGACCGGTGAGGTGAGTGGCGTTGGGGGGCGGTTTCTCTCCGTTGAGTACGAGCGGAGTCTGGATGGCACCTCGGCTCAGGACATGGGGTTTCAGCTTGACGAAGAGACGGTGTTGGTCGGTGTCGATCAGCTCAAGGCGTTGGGGCTGGGGGATAGGGTGTCGGTTAGCTACCAGGAGTTCACGCGGCAGGACGAGCAGGGTGATGTGGCGGGGATTCGGCGCGTGCCGACCCGCGTGTCGTTGATCAGCAAGGCAGTATCGGTTGTCCAACAGGAGCCTGTCGATGGAGCAGCAACGGCCACTCCATAAGCATCACGCATTGTTGGCGCACGCCACCGGGCGGCCGACGGTCGCCGGCGCCCGCGCTGTCCACCCACTCTTCGTGGGCGCCCTGGTGCTGCTCGGCGTCGTCCTGCTCGATGCTACGTCGGCGCACGCCGTTCAGATCAAGAAGGTTCAGAGCGGCACGGTGGTCTTCGATGTCGACGACACGGTCAACACCGCGGATCTGGGGACAGCTGTCTCCAATCAAAGCAAGTCGATCATCCTCCTTACCGCGCGCAGTCTCTACGGTTCGGGGACAACGATCCGCGATCAGAACTTCCTCTTCACGGCGATCTTCGAAGACAATGCCACGATCATGATCGAGCGCGCTGGCGCCACGCAATACGCTCGCGTCTCATGGTGCGTCGTGGAGTTTGAGGATGGCGCCAACGTCCAGCGCGGCATCACGAGTTTGAAGGATACGACGGTCACTAAGAACGTCGACCTTCCGCAGACGTTCGATACCGCCAAGACGTTCACCATCTTGCAGCGCCGCGCCGCCTATGCCAATCGTACCAACACCGAGGGGTTGGAAGGAACCGCCAGCATCACGGATAGCGATACCATCCAGATCGACCGTGGCAGCCGGTCGGTCAACACCGCCGTTACGTATGTCTACCAGATTGTGGAGTTTCAGACTGATGCGACGCTACAGACGGGTGAGACGACTATCGCCTACAACGCGACGTCGGCGACCGCCACGGTCACCACGATTGCGGATCTGACGAAGGTGTTCCTTATCACCCAGTGGCGCGGTAATAACAACGCGCTCGATGGGATCGAGGGGCATATCAACACGCGTGGCACCATTACTAACGCGACCACATTGACGTTCACGCGCGGCGCCACCAGTTCCAGCACCAGCGACACCGTGACTGCTCGCTGGTTCGTTGTCGAGCTGACCGACTCCTCCAGTCTGGCGCAACGTGGCAACACGACGCTCTCCACCGCGGCGCAGACGTCGCGGCCGCAGAGCACTACCGTGACGCCGTCAACCGTCGTCAACGCCACACGCAGCATCCCACTGATTACTGTCTCAGGTGGTGACAATAGCTTGAATGACCTCACCGATGAGAACTCCGTGACGGCCGAGTACAATGGGACGACGCTGACGTTGTCGCGCTACAGCGCCGCCGCGCTAACCGAGCCGGAGAGTGTTGCCTCTTACACTCCGTCCGCCACCTCCACGATCGAGTGGCAGACGGTGGAATTCGCTCCACTGACGCTCACATCGCCCAACAGTGCCGAGGTCTGGAAGGTTGGCGAGGCACGCAATATCACATGGAAGCACGCCGATCAACTCAACAGTGGCGGGAGTGGACCGAGCACGCATCACGTGGGGGATCTGGAGCTGTCGGTCAATAGCGGTTCCTCGTATCTGGCGGCCAAGATCGCGACGGGGATCGACCTGACGGCGGATGCCGGCAGCTCGCTCGCGGTGTCTGGCGAGGGTTCCTACGCATGGACGATCCCTGCCAGTATCAGCAGCACTGACCTGGATGTGGCGACCTGTCGCATCAAGGTGACGGATACCGATCTCGCGGCACGGAATCTCGATGTGTCAAACACCGATTTCACGATCAAGGGAACGTTGATCGTGACGGCACCCAACACCAACGTTTCGTGGATCGTGGGCGGCAGCCAGAATATCACCTGGACGAAGACCGGTAACCTCGACGACAACGGGACAGTATCGCTCAAACTCTATCATACTAGTGGGACGGTGCTCGACAGCACCATCACCACCGGCCTGACCCCCAGCGCCGGCACCTACGGCTGGACGATCCCGGACAAAATCCGTACCGACCTGCGTGTGGGCGCTGAGGCGTCGTGGGACGCGGCGGGCGTCAACGACAAGTCGGACGTCGACTTCACCATCAAAGGAAGCATCACGGTCACTGACCCCGATGGCGGAGAGACGTTGGAGACGCAGAAGTCGTTCACGATCACATGGAACAAGACGGGCACCTTCCCCACGGGGCAGGTGGACATCTACTACTCGGTCAACAGCGGCGGTGCATTCCCCAACACGATCGTCACCGGGCAGGCATCTGGGACGACCTCCGGCTCGTACAACTGGACGGTGCCGGCGGCGGCTGTTGGCGCGTTCACCCGCATCCGCGTGCAGCAGAACGGCGATGTCGTCTACGATGATTCCGGCGCCGACTTTACTGTGGTGGCGTCTATCACCGTCACCAGCCCCAACAGCGGCACCGAAGTCTGGCTGGTGGGTGAGTCGAGGAACGTGACCTGGACGATCAACGGGACCGGCATCAACAACGTGAAGATCGAGTACTCGACTGCCGGCAGCGGAGGTCCGTGGACGCAGATCGTTGCCTCTACGGCAGCCGCAGCTGGCACGTACCCGTGGACGGTTCAAGATGCGATCGGCGGGAACGTCTACGTCAAGATCAGCAACGCGGACGATCTGGCGATCTACGATGTCTCAAACGCCGCCTTCCGCATCAAGGGCACTGTGCACGTGCTGGCGCCCAACGGCACTGAGGTCTGGACAGTCAACTCCTCGCGCAACATCACCTGGGAGAATATCGGATCGGTCACCGGCACCGTGGCGATCTCCTACTCCACCACCGGCGGCAGCGGTTTCCCGAACACGATTGCCAGCGGCGTGGCGATCGGCGCTCTGAGCCAGCCATGGACGATTCCCGACGCGATCGGCAACTCCGTGCAGGTGAAGGTTGCCCCTTCGGACACGCTCAACGTCGCCGAAGATACCTCGGATGCCAACTTCTCCATCAAGGGCTCGCTGACGATCGTCACGCCGAACACCGCAGTCAACTGGACGGTCAACACCAACCAGAGCATCAGCTGGTCGAAGCAGGGCGCGATCGGCAACGTCGAGCTACAGTACTCCACCAACAGCGGCTCCAGCTACAGCAGTCCCTTCGCCACCGGTCTGGACCCGGTCACCGCTTCTCCGTACTCATGGACGGTGCCGGACGATATCAGCAACACGGTGCGGGTGCGCGTGCGGCTGGTTGCGGACAACGCGGTGAATGATGAATCGGACGTCAACTTCGCCATCAAAGGTACGGTCACGGTTACCGCGCCGGACAGCGGCGAGGTCTGGAAGGTCGGCGAGACGAACCGGAACATCACCTGGGACCGCGTCGGGACGACCGGCGCAATGGCTGGCAGCATCGAGCTGCGCTACTCCACGGACGGTGGCTCGAGCTATTCGAATGTGATTGTTGCGTCGGTCGCCAACACCGGCAGCTACAACTGGAATCCGATTCCGGATGCGATCGACACCAATCTGCGCGTGAAGGTGACGCTCGTCAGCGATACCTCGGTGTTCGACACGTCCAATGCCAACTTCACCATCAAGGGACAACTCGCCGTGACCGCGCCCAATGGCGCGCAGACGTGGTTGGTCGGCAGCTCACAGAACATTACCTGGTCGACGCAGGGGACGATCTCGCAGGTCAATCTCTACTACTCGGTCAACAGCGGCTCCAGCTATCCCAGCTCGATTGCCGGTCCGATCTCCAACGTCGGGGCGTACAGCTGGACGGTGCCGGATGCGATCGGGACGCAGGTGCGTGTGAAGGTGGAGAACAACGCGGACGCCACCGTTTTCGATGCCTCGGACGCCGACTTCACGATCAAGGGTGCCCTGACGCTGACGGCGCCCAACGGCACCGAGGTCTGGGCGGTCGGTGATACCGGCCGCAACATCACCTGGACGAAGAACGGCTCGATGACCGGTAACGTGAAGCTGCTCTACTCCACCGACGGCGGCGCGACCTTCCCCGATCCGGCCAATGTCATCACCAGCACGGTGGCGGTGACCGCGCTCACCTACAACTGGAACCCGATCCCCGACGTGATCGACAACGACTTGCGCGTCCGGATCGTCTATCTGAATGACACCTCGGTCACGGATGACTCCAACGCCAACTTTGAGGTTAAGGGTTCGTTGAAGATCACGGCGCCGGACGGCGGTGAAACATGGGAGCAGGGGGTGTCACAGAACATCACGTGGAACAAGACCGGGACGCTGGGCAACGTGGAGTTGCGCTACTCCACCGATGGCGGCTCCACCTATCCGAATCTGATCACCGGTTCGGTCTCCTCCACGTCGCCGTATGCTTGGACTGTGCCGACGGCGACCGGGGCGACCTCGACGACCGCGCGCGTGAAGATCACGCTGCTGAGCGACTCCGCGGTGACGGACGCCTCCGACAACAACTTCCGGATCAAGGCGAAGCTGACGCTGGGAGCGCCCAACGGCGGGCAGACATGGGTGGTCGGTGCCCTGGAGAACATCACGTGGACGCCGGTGGGAGCGATCACCAGCGTCAAGCTGGAGTATTCGACTGACGGCGGCGCGACGTACCCTGCTGGAAACCTCATCATCGCCTCGACCGCTGCGGGTGCCGGCAGCTACACTTGGACGGTGGCAGACGGCCTCAGCAACCAGTGCCGCGTCCGCATCAGCGACGCGTCCGACTCCAGCGTGCAGGACGCCTCCGATGCTGACTTCACGATCAAGGGTTCGTTGACGCTTCAGGCGCCCAACGGCGGTCAGTCGTGGGTGGTGGGGACGACGCAGAACATTACGTGGACGAAGACCGGCACGTTGCCCAACGTCAAGCTCGAGTATTCCGTCAACAGCGGCTCGACGTATCCGAACGTCATTGTCGCCTCGACGCCGGGGGCCGACCTCAGCTATGGGTGGACGATCCCGGATTCGATCGGCTCGACCCGACGCGTCAAGGTGACGTATGACACCACGCCGGATGCGCTGGATTTGAGCGACACCTCGGACGCCGATTTCACCATCAAGGGGTCGATCACCGTGGTTGCCCCGAACAACAACGAGGGCTGGGCGATTAACTCCAGTCAGAACATTACGTGGACGAAAACCGGGGCGCTGACCGGGAATCTCAAGCTCGAGTACTCGATCGATGGCGGATCGACCTACCCGGTCGGCAACCTCATCAGCAACACGGTACCGGCCGCCGACGCCAGCTACGCTTGGACGATCCCGGATAATCCATCGACTCTGGGACGCGTGAAGATCACGCAGCTGGATGATACCAGCGTTTTTGATCAGTCGGATGCGAACTTCAGCATCAAGGGCTCGCTGTTCATCCAGGCGCCGGATGGCGGCGAGGTCTGGAAGGTGGGCGAGAGCCGCAACATCACCTGGACACGGGGCGGCAGCATCGCCAACGCGAAACTCGATCTCTCGAAGGACGGAGGAGTCACGTTCCCCCTCTCTATTACCACCTCCACCCCGGCCGCCAACCTCAGCTACGCATGGACCGTTCCTGATGAGATCGATACAGATCTCCGCGTGCGGATCACCGACGTGTTGGACAATACCGTCACGGATGCTTCGAACGGCAACTTCACGATCAAGGGTACGCTCGTTCTGACCGCTCCCAACGGTGGGCAGACATGGGTCGTCAACAGCAGTCAGAACATCACGTGGACCAAGACCGGGACCATCTCGAACGTCAAGCTGGAGTATTCCATCAACGGCGGTTCGACCTACCCGAACGTCATCGTTGCTTCGACGCCAGGCTCTGATCTGAGCTACGCTTGGACGATTCCCGATGCGATTGGGACGCAGCTGCGGGTGAAGATCGCGAACGTTGCTGATGAGACGGTCTTCGATGAGTCGGACGCGAACTTTACCATCAAAGGATCGGTGACTCTCACGGCGCCGGATGGCGGCCAGACGTGGATCGTCAACAGCAGCCAGAACGTCACCTGGACAAAGCAGGGGTCGATCGCCAACGTCAAGTTGGAGTACTCCAAGAACGGCTTCGCCGATGAGTTACAAACGTTTACCATCACGGCTTCGACCTTCGCCACTCCGTTGACCTATGCCTGGACGGTGGCCGATGCCATCGGGACATCCCTGAAGGTGCGCGTTTCTGACGCATCCGACCCCACCGTGAGCGATACCTCCAACGCGAACTTCACCATCAAGGGTGCCGTGGTGCTCACCGCTCCCAACGGCAGCGAGGTTTGGACGGTGCTCTCCAGCCAGAACGTGACGTGGACGCGCACCGGATCGATCGCCAACGTGAAGCTCGAGTACTCCACCAATAGCGGCTCGACTTATCCGAGCCTCATCACCGCTTCCACGGACGCCGCCACCGGCACCTACGCCTGGACGATCCCGGACACCATCAGCCCGACGGCCAAGGTGCGCGTGAGCGATGCCAGCGATGCCACCGTGCAGGATGAGTCGAACGCCGTGTTCAAGATCGTCGGGTCGTTGGCGCTCACGGCGCCCAACGGGACGGAGAAGTGGACGGTCGGCTCCAGTCAGAATGTCACGTGGACTAAGACCGGCTCCATCGCCAATGCGAAGCTGGAGTACTCGACGAACAGCGGGAGCACGTACCCCAACGTGATCGTGGCGAGCACCGCCGCCTCAGCGCTGACCTACGCCTGGACGCTTCCGAACACGCCCACGGCGACTGCCCGCGTGAAGATCTCCGACGTCGACTTCCCGAACGACGTGTCGGACACATCGAACGCCGATTTCAAGATCAAGGCTGGGTTGACGATCGATGCCCCGAACGGCGGCGAGGTCTGGACGGTGGGCAGTGCCCAGAACATTACCTGGACGACCGTCGGTACAGCAGCCAACGTCAAACTCGAATACTCGACCAACGGTGGCTCGACGTACCCGAACGTCATCACGGCGTCTGTCTCGAATACCGGATCGTACTCTTGGACTGTGGCCGATGCGATCTCAACGAGCGTACGAGTGAAGGTGAGCGATGCGGCGGATGCGGATGCGTTCGATGCCTCCAATGGCAATTTCAAGATTCGCGGCGCCTTGTTGCTAACGGCTCCCAACGGTGCCGAGGCGTGGCCGATCGGCTCCAGTCAGAACATCACCTGGACCCGCACCGGGTCGATCCCGAACGTGAAGCTGGAGTACTCCACCAACGGCTTCTCAGATGAGTTGCAGACGACCGTCATCGCCGCGTCAGCGGATGCGGACCCGGCGCCCTCGGACAACAATGGGACGTACGCCTGGACGGTGCCGGATGCGCCGGGGACCACCGTGAAGGTCCGCGTGTCTGACGCATTGGATGCCACGGTGAGTGATCTCTCCAACGCCAACTTCAAGATTCAGGGTGTGCTGACGCTGACGGCGCCCAATGGCACCGAGGTCTGGGTGGTGGGCACCAACCAGAACATCACGTGGACGAAGTTGGGGAACATCGCCAATGTGGAGTTACGTTACTCAACCGACGGTGGGGCGACGTATCCGGGCGGACAGGTGATCATCACTTCGACGGCAGCCAGCAGCCTCAGCTATTCGTGGACGATTCCGGACTCGATCAGCACGCAGGTACGTGTGAAGATTACGGATGTTGGGGATTCGGCGGTCACGGATGAGTCGAACGCTGACTTCAAGATCCGTGGCTCGATCGTGCTGGGAGTTCCGAACGGCGGGGAGACGTGGATCGTCGGCGCCTCCCAGAACATCACCTGGACTCGGACCGGATCCTTTACCAACGTGAAGCTCGAGTACTCCGTCAACGGCGGTACGACGTACCCGAACGTGATCACCGCATCCACTCCGGCAGCGCCGCTGAGCTTTGCTTGGACGATCCCCGATGCCATCGGCACACAGGTGCGCGTGCAGGCATCCGACGTCAACGACGCCACCGTTGTGGATACCTCCAACGCCAACTTCGCGATCAAGGGGAGTGTGACCCTCGGCTCGCCCAACGGCACCGAGGTTTGGAAGGTGGGGGAGAGCCGCAACATCACCTGGACCAAGACCGGTACGATCACCAGCGCCAAGCTTGAGTACTCGACCAACAGCGGCAGCAGCTATCCAAACGTCATCGCCTCATCGGTGAGTGTGCCAGGTGGGACCTACGCTTGGACGGTGCCGGACGCGATCGGCACGCAGGTGCGCGTCAAGATCACCAGTTTGGCGGATGCCACGGTCAATGATGCCTCCAACGCCGACTTCGAGATCAAGAGCCAGCTTGCGCTCACCGCCCCCAACGGCAACGAGGTCTGGACGGTCGGGTCATCGCAGAACGTCACATGGACGAAGCAGGGGACTTTCAGCTCGGTGAAGCTGGAATATTCGACCGACGGCGGCTCCACCTATCCGACGGTGATCGCGACATCAGCAGACGCAGTGATCGGCACCCCCTATGCGTGGACCGTACCGGACTCGATCAGCTCGCAGGTGCGGGTGAAGGTGACCAACAACTCCGACACATCAGTCAACGATTCCTCCGATGCGAACTTCAAGATTCAGGGAAGCGTCACGCTTACCGCGCCGAACGGCAGCGAGGAGTGGGTTGTCGGCAGCTCGCAGAACGTCACGTGGACGAAGGTTGGTGCCATCGCCAACGTGAAACTTGAATACTCGACGAACGGCGGCACCAGCTATCCGAATGTCATCGTGGCGTCGACCGCAGCGGCTGCGGGGGCTTACGCCTGGACGATCCCGGATGCGATCGGCACGAACCGCCGCGTCCAAGTGTCTGATGCGAGCGACTCGACCGTGAGCGATGTTTCCAACGCGAACTTCACCATCAAGGCTGGCTTTACGGTGACGTCTCCCAATGGCGGCGAGGTCTGGACGATCGGCTCGCCGCAAACGCTCACTTGGACCAACACTGGTACGGTAGCGAACGTGAAATTGGAATACTCCACCGACGGCGGCAGCACCTTCCCGAACGTGATCGCCGCCTCCGTGACCAACACCGGATCGTACGGATGGACGGTCGCCGATGCGATCTCCACGACCGCCCGCTTCCGCGTCAGCGATGTCGCCAACGCTAGCGCGAACGACATGTCCAACGCCAACTTCAAGATTCGCGGCGCCTTGCTTCTCACCGCGCCCAACGGCAGCGAGGCGTGGTCGATCAACTCCAGTCAGGACATCACGTGGACCCGCACCGGATCGATCCCGAACGTGAAGCTCGAATACTCGACGAACGGCTTCTCGGATGAGTTGCAGACATACGTGATTACGGCGTCGACTCCCGCGGATCCAGCTCCATCGGACAACAATGGAACGTATGCCTGGACGATCCCCGACGCCCCCGGGACGACGAACAAGGTTCGGGTTTCTGACGCTGCTGATGCTACGGTCAGCGATCTCTCCAACGCGAACTTCAGCATCAAGGGGTCTCTCACCTTGACGTCCCCCAACGGCACCGAGGTCTGGACGGTCGGTGAGAATCGCAACGTCACATGGACGAAGTTCGGCAACATCGCCAATGTTGAGCTGCGGTATTCTGTGGATGGTGGCTCCACCTATCCTGCTGGCAAGGTGATCGTTGCCTCCACGGCGGCGGCTCCCTTGAGCTACACCTGGACGGTGCCGGATGATATCAGCACGCAGGTGCGTGTGAAGATTACCGACGTTGGAGACTCCACGGTGACCGACACGTCGAACGCCGACTTCAAGATCCGCGGATCGATTCAGGTGGCGGCGCCCAACGGCGGCCAGACCTGGATCGTCGGTGCCTCGCAGAACATCACCTGGACCGGTACCGGCTCGTTCGCCAACACGAAACTCGAGTACTCGACCAACAGCGGCTCGGCGTATCCGAATCTGATTACCGCATCCACACCGAATAATGGCAGTTTCTCCTGGACGATTCCGGATGCGATCGGGACGCAGCTGCGTGTTCAGGCCTCGGATGCGACGGACGCCACGGTGGTCGACGCCTCCAACGCCGACTTCGAGATTAAGGGCTCGTTGACCCTGGTGTCGCCCAACGGCACCGAGGTCTGGAAGGTCGGCGAGAGCCGCAGCATTACTTGGACGAAGACCGGCACGATCGCTAACGTGAAGCTCGAGTACTCGGTCAATGGTGGGAGCAGCTACCCGAATGTGATCACCGCGTCGACTGATGCTGCCGCGGGCACCTACGCTTGGACGGTACCGGATGCGATCGGCGCGCAGGTGCGGGTGAAAGTGACCAGCACGGCCGACGCCGCCGTCAACGATGCGTCGAATGCCAACTTGGAAATCAAAGGTCAGGTGACGCTCACCGCCCCCAACGGCAGCGAGGTCTGGACGGTTGGCGCCTCGCAGAACATCACCTGGACGAAGCAGGGGACGTTCTCAACGGTGAAGCTTGAGTACTCCACCAACGGCGGGACTGACTACTCGAATGTGATCACCACCTCGGCAGACGCTGTGACCGGCACGCCGTACGCGTGGACGGTACCGGACGCCATCGGCACCCAGGTGCGCGTGAAGGTGACCAACAATGCCGACAGCACGGTGTCTGACTCGTCGGATGCGAACTTCAAGATCGCCGGGGCGCTGACCATCACAGCGCCCAATGGCGCCGAGGTCTTGTCGGTCGGGGCCTCGCAGAACATTACGTGGACGAGGGTTGGCTCTATCGCCAATGCCAAGCTGGAGTACTCCATCAACGGCGGTACAACCTATCCGAATCTGATCATTGCCTCCACCGGCGCGGGAGCTGGTGCCTACACGTGGACCGTGCCAGACGCCATCTCGACCACCGTCCGCGTGAAGATTACCGATGCCAGCGACGCGACCGTGAACGATGCGTCGAATGCCAACTTCAAGATCCTGGGAGGCTTCGCCATCAGCGCTCCCAACGGCGGTGAGGTGTGGACGGTCGGGACGTCGCAGAACATCGTCTGGGCGACGTCCGGATCGATCTCCAACGTCAAGCTCGAGTATTCTACCGACAGCGGCAGCACGTATCCCAACGTGATCGCCGCTTCCTCATCGAACACCGGCACGTTTGCGTGGACGGTGCCAGATGCCATCTCGACCACGGTGCGAGTCAAGGTGAGTGATGCGGCCGATGCTGCTGCGTTCGATGCCTCCAACGGCAACTTCAAGATCCGCGGCTCGCTGCTTCTCACCGCGCCCAACGGTGGTGAGGCGTGGCCGATCGGCACATCGCAGAGCATCACGTGGACGAAGTCCGGGAGTGTCGCGAACGTGAAGCTGGAGTACGGCACGGATAGCGGCGGGACCTACCCGTATCTGATCGTCGCTTCCACGGATGCGACGACCCTGAGCTACGCCTGGACGTTGCCCAACGATCAGACGACGACCGCTCGTATCAAGATCACCGATGTGGCTGACTCGACCGTGCTCGACACGTCCAACGCCGACTTCAAGATCAAGGGTTCATTGACGCTGACGGCGCCCAACGGAACCGAGACGTGGATCGTCGGCACCGGCTACAACATCACGTGGACGAAGACTGGCGCGTTCATCTCGAACGTCGAGCTGCGCTACTCCACCGATGGTGGTTCCACCTACCCGGCCGGCAAGGTGATCATCGCCTCCACGGCGGCGGCGAACCTGAGCTACAACTGGACGGTCCCGGACGATATCTCCAATACCGTCAAGGTGCGCATTACCGATCTGACGGATACCAGCATCATCGATGACTCCGACGCCAACTTCAGTATCAAGGGATCGTTGACGGTGGCCGCGCCCAATGGTGGTGAGACGTGGATCGTCTCGGACAGCCAGAACGTCACCTGGACCAAGACCGGAACGATCGCCAACGTGAAGCTCGAATACTCCACCAATGGCGGCTCCACGTACCCGAACGTGATCGTTGCCTCCGTGGCCTCCACGCCGGCCAGCTACGCGTGGACGATCCCGGATGCGATCGGGAGCGCGGTGCGCGTGAAGGTGAGCAACGTGGCGGATGCGCTGGTCAACGATGCCTCGAACGCGAACCTCAGCATCAAAGGTTCTGTGGCGCTCGAGGCTCCGAACGGCGGTGAGGTCTGGACCGTTGGATCCAGCCAGCCAGTCACCTGGTCGCGTGTCGGTTCCATCGCCAACGTGACGCTCGAGTATTCTACCGATGGCGGCGTCAGCTACCCGACCGTGATCGTGGCGTCCGCCGCGGCCTCCTCCGGCAGCTACAGCTGGACGATTCCGGATGCTATCACAACGACGGCCAGGGTCAGGGTGACCAACGTCGATGACTCGGCGGTCAGCGATGCCTCCAACGCCAACTTCAAGATCGCCGGATCGCTGACGGTCGGAGCGCCAAACGGTGGAGAGGCCTGGCTCATCGGGACCAGCCAGAACATTACCTGGACGAAGAGCGGCTCGATCGCCAACGTGAAGCTCGAGTACTCGATCAACGGTGGCAGTACCTATCCGACTGTCATCACGGCATCGGTGGATGCGACGAGCGGGACGCCCTACGCCTGGACGATTCCGGACGCTCCCACGACGCAAGCGCGCGTCAAAGCGACCAACACCTCTGACTCCACCGTGTTTGACGAGTCCAACGGCAACTTCAATATCCGCGGATCGGTCACCGTGACGTCTCCCAACGGCACCGAGGTCTGGGTGGTCGGCGACTCCCAGAACATCACGTGGACTCGCACCGGGTCGTTCTCCAACGTGGAGCTGCGCTACTCGACCAACTCCGGGTCGACCTATCCGAACGTCATCACCGCCTCCACGGCTGCCGGCGCGCTCAGCTACGACTGGACGATTCCCGACGCCATCTCGTCCACCGTCCGCGTGAAGATCACCGACACCGGTGATTCGGCGGTGACCGATGAGGCGAACGCCGATTTCAAGATTCGCGGTTCTGTGGTGTTGACCGCCCCCAACGGCGCCGAGGTCTGGATCGTCGGCGCGTCGCAGAACATCACGTGGACCCGCACCGGGTCGTTCGCCAACGTGAAGCTCGAATACTCCACCAATGGCGGCTCCACGTACCCGAACGTCATTGCGGCCTCTGCTCCTGCGGCGCCGCTCTCCTATGCTTGGACGGTTCCGGACATGATCGGCACCCAGCTGCGCGTGCAGGTCAGCGATGCGGCAGACGTCACGGTCGTCGATGCCTCGAACAACAACTTTACGATCAAGGGCTCGCTGACGCTCAATGCTCCCAACGGCGCCGAGGTCTGGATCGTCGGGGCCTCGCAGAACATCACCTGGGCCAAGACCGGAACGATCACCAGCGTGAAGTTGGAGTACTCTACTGATGGAGGGTCGACGTATCCGAACGTCATCGCGACCTCAACGCCGGGCATCGATCTGAGCTACGTTTGGATGATTCCCGACGCCCTCTCTTCCGCCGTGCGGGTGAAGATCACTAGTCTGGCTGATGGGACGGTGACCGATGCGTCGAACGCCAACTTCAAGATCGCCGGGTCGCTCGTGCTCACCGCCCCCAACGGCGGCGAGACATGGATCGTCGGCGCTACGCAGAACATCGCTTGGACCAAGACCGGATCGATCGCGACGGCCAAGATCGAGTACTCCACCAACGGCGGCGTTGACTACCCCAACGTCATTACCAACTCGGTGGCGGCTGCCGATCTCGGATTCCTCTGGACGGTGCCGGATAACATGTCGTCCACCGTGAAGGTGAAGATCACCGATAATGCCGACGCTACGGTCAACGATGCCTCCAACGCCAACTTTAAGATCGCCGGGTCATTCGTCCTTACGTCACCGAACGGCGGGGAGAAGTGGGCGGCTGGCTCGCTCCAGTCGATTACCTGGACGAAGACCGGATCGATCGTGAACGCCAAGCTCGAGTACTCCACCGACGGTGGCAGCACGTATCCCAATCTGATCGTGGCGACGACGCCGGCTGCCAACTTGAGCTACGCCTGGACGTTGGGCGCTGCCACCAGCACGCAGGTCCGCGTGCGCATCACCGACGTTTCCGACGCCACGGTCAACGATGCCTCCAACGCCAACTTCAAGATCATGGGTGGCTTCACGCTCAGCGCGCCCAACGGTGGGGAAGTCTGGATCGTCGGAGAGAATCGCAACATCACCTGGACAACGAGCGGATCCGTCGCCAACGTGAAGCTGTCGTATTCGGTCAACGGCGGCACGACGTACCCGAACATCATTTCCGCTTCCACCACCAACACCGGCAGCTATTCGTGGACGATCCCCGACGCGATCGGGACGACGGTGCGCGTCAAGGTTGAGGATGTATTGGATGTGGATGCGTTCGATGAATCCAACGCTAACTTCAAGATCAAAGGATCGGTGACCGTCACCGCGCCCAACGGCGGGGAGATCTGGTCGGTCTCCTCCGGCCAGAACATCACGTGGACGCGGACCGGGTCGTTCGCCAACGTGAAGCTGGAGTATTCGACCGATGGCGGCTCGACCTATCCGGGAGCGAATCTGATCGCCGCATCGGTGAACGCGGCGACCGGGACGCCGTTCGCCTGGACGATTCCGGACGCTATCTCGACGACCGTCCGTGTCAAGGCGACCGATGTGTCGGATGCGACTGTGTTCGACGAGTCCAACGCCAGCTTCACCATTCGCGGTGCGTTCACGCTGACCGCGCCCAACGGGAACGAGCAATGGACGGTCGGTACCACGCAGCCGATCACCTGGACGACGTTCGGGACGATCCCCAACGTGAAGCTCGAGTACTCCACGGACGGTGGTGCGAGCTACCCGAGTGTTATCATCGCGTCGACCTCCAACACCGGCAGCTACAACTGGTCCGTCCCGAACGCCATCAGCACGACGGCCAGGGTGCGCGTGTCGAACGCAGCTGATACCGGGACGCTGGACACGTCTGATGCGAACTTCAAGATCAAGGCTGGCTTTACCGTGACATCGCCTGACGGTGGGGAGGTATTGGTGGTTGGCGCCAGCCATTCCATCATGTGGACTACTGCCGGGACGGTGTCGAACGTGCAGTTGAAGTACTCGACCGACAGCGGCTCATCCTATCCCACGACCATCGCCGCATCGACGCCCAACACCGGCAGCTACAACTGGACGGTACCGGATGCCATCTCCGCTACCGTGCGGGTGCGGGTGGCTGACGCCTCCGATACGACCGATGCGTTCGATACCTCCAACGGCAACTTCAAGATCCGTGCTGGCTTCACGTTGACCGCGCCCAACGGCAGCGAGGCGTGGGTCGTGGGCTCGTTGCAGAATGTCACGTGGACCGCCGCCGGGACCGTGGCGAACGTCAAGCTCGAGTATTCCACCGACAGCGGATCCACCTATCCGACCGTGATCGTGGCATCGGTGGCGAACGCTGGGACGTATGCGTGGACGATTCCGGACGCCATCACGACGACGGCACGCGTTCGGATATCGGATGTGAATGACAGTACCGCGAGCGATACGTCCAACGGTAACTTCAAGATTCAGGGGAGCGTGACCATCACGGCGCCCAACGGTGGCGAGAAGTGGACGGTCGGATCCTCCCGGACGATCACGTGGGATCGAGTGGGATCGATCCCGTTCGTGAAGCTGGAATTCTCCACCAATGGCGGGTCGATCTATTCGCCGATCACCACCTCGACCTCCAACACCGGCAGCTACGGCTGGACGGTGCCGGACAATATCTCGACCAACTGTCTGGTGAAGGTGACCGATACGGTGGACACCACCGTGACCGATGTCTCCAACGCCGCCTTCAAGATTCAGGCCGGGTTCACCGTGACCGCTCCGAACGGTGGCGAGGTCTGGGGCGTCGGGAGCGCTCGGACGATCACATGGACGACGAACGGAACCGTCAGTTTCGTCAGGATCGACTACTCCACCGACAGCGGCAGCACGTTCTCCAACCAGATCTCCACCTCAACCTCCAACACCGGCAGCTACGGCTGGACGGTCCCGGACAGTGTTTCCGGCGCGTTGCGGGTGCGGGTCGCCCAGACCACCGATGCCGAGGCGTACGATGATTCCGACGGCAACTTCCGGATCCGCGCTACGTTCAGCATGTCGGCGCCCAACGGCGGTGAGCATTGGCGGGTGGGGCAGTCGCAGAATATCGCTTGGGGCGTCGTCGGCACGATCCCGAACGTCAAGCTGCAATACTCCCGTGACAACTTCAATGCTGACCTGCAGACGATCGCCGCCTCCGCGCCGAACACCAGCCCTTACGCGTGGACGATCCCCGATGCGATCTCGAATACCGTGCGGGTGCGCGTCTCAGATCCGAACGACATCGGCGCCTTCGATGACTCCAACGCCGACTTCCGCATCACCGGCAACTTCACCGTCACCGCGCCCAACGGCGGCGAGCAGTGGATCGTCGGTACTGCCTACAACATTACGTGGACCAAGACCGGTTCGGTCACCAACGCCAAGATCGAGTATTCGACGAACTCTGGCGGTTCATGGACGACCATCGCCGGCGTCACGCCGAACGACGGCGAGTTCATCTGGACGGTGCCCGACGCGATCAGCGCGCAGGCCAGGGTGCAGCTGAGCGACCCGGCTGACGCCACCGCCTCCGACATGTCGGACGCCGACTTCAAACTCAAAGCCGGCTTCGCGTTGACGTCGCCCAACGGCAGCGAGATCTGGATCGTCGGTGAGTTGCGCTCGCTGACATGGACGAACACGGGGACTGTCCCGAACGTCAAACTGACCTACTCGACCAACAGCGGCTCGACGTACCCGAATGTCATCAGCGCTTCGGCTTCGAACGCCGGCAGCTACGCCTGGACCGTTGCGGACGCCATCTCGACAACCGTCCGCGTGAAGGTGGAATCCACCACCGATGTAGACGGGTATGACACCTCGGACGCCGACTTCAAGATCCGCGGGAACCTGGCGCTCACGGCGCCGAACGGCGGGGAAGGATGGAAGATCGCGCAGAATCACGCGATTACGTGGGTGACGACTGGCGCCATCGCGAACGTCAAGCTGACCTATTCGACCAACGGCGGAACCACCTATCTCAACGTCATCACGGCCTCGGTCGCGAATATCAACTCCTACGTCTGGTTGGTGCCGGATGTGCCGAGCACGACCGCGCGTGTTCGGGTGGAGGACGTCACCGACAGCACCGTCTTCGACACGTCAAACGCGAACTTCAGTATTCAAGGCAACTTCGTCCTGACGTCGCCCAACGGTGGTGAGGTCTGGGCTGTCGGCGGTGTACAAGTCATCACGTGGAGCTGGGGTGGGACGATCCCGAACGTCAAGCTCACCTACTCGACCAACGGCGGCTCGACCTACCCAAATGTCATCGTTGCCTCAACGCCGAACGGCGTCGGCTCCAGCGGTTCGTTCAGCTACAACTGGACGGTGCCGGACGCGATCTCCGCCACCGTGCGTGTCAAGATCGAGGATGTCAACGACGCGAGCGTGTTCGACGACTCCAACGCCGACTTCAAGATCCAGGCGCAGTTCACGTTGAGCACGCCGAATGGCGGCGAGCGATGGGTGGTCAACGAAACGCGGGCGATCACCTGGACGACCGCCGGTACCGTCCCCAGCGTGAAGCTGGAGTATTCTACCGACGGTGGATCCACGTATCCCGTGGGGAACGTGATCGTCGCTTCCTCGGCGAACACCGGGACGTACAACTGGATCGTGCCGAACAACCTCTCCGCCACGTCGAAGGTGCGGTTGTCCGATGCGTCGGACGCCTCGGTCTTCGACGTCTCGGATGCCAACTTTACCATCGATCTCTACACGGTGATGTTCAACGTCCGCGACCTGCTGTCGAACAACAATCTCGATCAGCTCAGCGTCAGCGCCGTCAACAACACCTTCCCAAGCTTCACGTGGGCCGCGTCGGGGCTCTCTTCGCCCATCACCAAGCAGCTGGCTTACGGCAGCTGGAGCGCCACCTTCAGCCGTGTCTCGTACGGTGACCAGACGGTGAACTTCACCGTCGATCAGGATCGCAACACCACGACCACCGATATCGACGTCTTTATGGAGACGCAGGTCGTGCACATCTGGGAGGCGGTGACGGAGTTGGCGTACAACCCGGACAGCGACACGGTGGCAATCGCCTCCACGTTGCGTCGGGATGGTTCGACGGTGCCGGGCGCCACCTACTGCGAAGTCAAGTTCTACGATGCCGGGACGCTCATCAAGAACTTCGTCCAGAATGGCGCGCCGGACGCTCAAGGGTTCTACGGCTTTACGTGGGCTGCTCCCACGGGGTTGGTGGCGAGCAAAGTGTACAACGTGGTGACGACGGTCAACATCGCCACCGGTGGAGTCTTCAACACGCCGAGGACGTTCAATGTTACGGAGGTGAAGAAGCTGAAAGATGTCGAGAACACCGTTAATCAGAAGCTGGACATCCCGCTGTCACAGGTGCGGGCCGACGTCCAGGCGTCGCTGGACGCGCAGACGACCGTGATCGAGACCAAGATGGACGAGCAGACGGATATCATCCAGGGGAAGATGGACGAATTCTCCGGCCAGGTCGCGTCGTCCATTATCAGCTTGGAGAAAGCGGCTGGCAGCGCCCAGGTGTCGGCCCAGAACCTGGAGACCGCAGCGACACAGAGCCAGGCGGCTGCGGATGAGTTGGAGGCGGTCGCGTTGAAGCAGGGGGCTCGGCTCCTGATCCCGCAGACGATCGTGACCGGTTTGTCGGCGAGTCTCAAGTGGCGCGCGCCGACCACGCAGATTTCCGTGTTGCCGTTGATCGATATCCTCGATGCGGACAACAAGCCGATCGTCAACAAGGTGCCGATGACGCCGGTACCCGGCACGCAGGGGCTTTTCCAGTACGTGATCCCGCGCGTCGAGGCCTCAACCTACCCACCCGGGAAGACGGTACAGGTGGTTGTCTCTGACTCCGTGACGGGGAGTCTCGAGGCCGGGTCAATCTACGTCGAGTCGCCGCAGGGGCGGTTGCTGATGGCGAGGACCGTGCTCATCGGCGACAAGGTGCAGATCCGGTTCGCCGGCGGGGAGGATTGGGAGCCGGTGATCAGTCTCCACAACTTCGAGAACAAACCGATCTTCGAGAATTCGCCGATGAGCGAGGTAACGGGGGAGCCCGGGCTCTACGAGTATGAGATCCCGAAGGTGCTCGGTGAGGTCTTCCCGCCCGGGAAGCCAGTCACGGTCATCGTAACGGAGAAGAAGACTCGAACGACCGAGTCGGGCGTCTTCATCGTCGAGTCGACGTCGCTGACGGCGTTGGAAGGACTGGTCGCTGCCAACGCCGGCTCTAAGAGCGTGGCGCAGGATGCGCTCGCGGCCATACGGGCGGTGCAGGTGTCGCTGGCCTCCGGAGGTAACATCGGCACGGCGCTGGAATCGTTGAAGAAGAAGATCGATATCATCCCGCAGAAGGTGGCGCAGGAAGGGGGCGCCGGGGCGGCGATGCGCCGGTCGATCGACGAGGTGGCCGGCCGCTTGAAGCAGCTGGTTGGTGAGCAGGGGTATGACTTCAGCCAGCTCATCGAGAGCGGGATCGAGGAGGGGATCGAGAAGTCGGAGACGCTCGGTGGGATCCGTCGGACGACGGATGAGGTGCAGGGAGCTACTGAGGTGATGCAGTTGTTGATGGAGCAAAAGTTGGGAGGCATCGATGAGCCGGTCGTGCACGTTATCTACGAATAGTCAGCGGGCGAAGGACAGTCGCAGGTCGCAGGTCGTACGACGTACGACGTACGACGGGCTGCGTGCCGTGTCTTGCGCTGCGCTACTCTGGTGGTGTGGCGTGGTTGCCCTGCCACAGGCATTGGCGGCTCCCGAGCGCGAGCCGGTGACGCTCAGCGTGGTGACGGTCAATCCATCCACCGACAAAACCCATACCGTGCCGGTGCGGATCGATTTGCCGGTGGAGATCACGCCGGGCGATGTGCTGGACACTGGCGCCCTCAAGCTGGAGTTCGATGATGCGCGGTCGATCTACTACGTCTATCAGGAGAAGGTCGAGCTCACCCCCAAGGAAACGAAGGTCTTTGAGGTCATGATTCGGGATGTTTGGTTTGTCCTTGAGGACCAGCTCGGATCGCTGAGGAACTATACTCAGATGGTGCTTGGTCGTCTGGAAGGGACGGAGTATTACGAGCCGGGGCAGCAGCTCGGCCAGAGCATCCTCCGACGACTGGAGCAGATCGCCGCCGTCCAGGATGACGAGACACTCAGCCGGAAGTCCCGCATCGGGGCGTACCGGATTCACCTTCGCATGATCGATGAGATCAAAGAAGATCTTGCCCGCATGGAGAAACTTCTCACCTTTACCGGAGGTCCTCCAGTGCCCGAGATGTTGGAAGAATCGCCGCTCAAGTCGGATGCGCCGTCCACGACGACCACGTGGCTGGTGATTTTCCTGGTGGTCATCTTCGTGGGGTTGCTCGGCGCGCAATTCTTCTTTACGTGGCATCGGAGGACGCAAGTCACGCAGGAGCTGGATGTGGTGCGCCGTCAGGCGTTTGGATCCTCAACACGCTCCAAGGGGGGGTCAGCTCCACCTGAGCGGCCGGGAGGATCGTCAGGCGGCCATTCGTGATGCCAAGTCACCAGTGTTTCGTTCACATGATGCTGATAAGTTCGTGTTCGAGCGATCCGCCAGAGATCTTTGGAGGAGAGTCGAGAACGCACTGCGTCTCGCTTCTCGACTTCGTCCCTCGACCCTTCGACTGCGCTCAGGGCGGGCTCGGCCTGCTTGCTCGGGACTCCGCTCTCCTTCGCTTCTTCGAAGCTGCGAAGCAGCGTAGAAGAGCTCGAAGACGAACGACTTGGTAACGGTGCAGCACGGGAGGGAGCGATGGCGCTGGAGATCGTGGTCATGAGTCCGCAGCGCCTCCTGTTCCAAGGAAGTGGTCAACATGTGACGCTGCCTGGCGAGCAGGGGGTCTTTGAGGTGGAGGTGTATCACCGGCCGTTGATGAGCCGGCTGTTGCCAGGCCTCATCGTGGTGGACGGCCAGGTGTTTCCAATTCATCGCGGGGTGGTAAAGATCGAGCATGACACGGTGACCGCCATTGTGGACGAGGACGCGTGAGGATAGGTTGTGAGGAAGGACTGGATGGTTACCGGGCGGTGCCTGGCACCTGTTTGGTGTTAGGTACCTGGCACCGATGGTGGTCTGGGGCGAAGCGACAAGGTTGGTCAGGGAATGGTTTGGGATACGGTAAGGACGGGCAGGGGATTCCATGGAACGGAATATTGCGCTGACGATCATTTTCATGATTTGCATTCTGGCGCCGTCGATGGTGATGGCGGCGGCGGTGCATTCGAGCATCGGGGCGTTGGGGCGCAATCCGTCCGCCGCGCCGAAGGTGTTTACGGCGATGACGATCGCCTTGATCTTCGCGGAGGCGCTGGCGATCGTGGCGTTCCTGGTGGTGTGGCAGCTCTTCGCGGTGAGGTGAGTCAGAGGTGGGTTGGGCGTTCGGCCCGCCCGCAGGAAAGGGAGTGGTTCCTGTGTCCATCGTACCGTTGATCGTGCTCCTCGTCGTGATTTCCGTCGTCATGATCATGATGCTACGGATGACGCTGCGCTCGCAGGTCTCCAACGCGACGACGCACCTGCAGGAGCTCAGTCAGGAATATTTGAAGAAACAGGAGGAGCTGAAAGCTCACCTTGAGGGCGTCGACCGGCAGTATCAGGAGCAGGTTGCCAAGACTCAGGCGGAGATTGATCGCATGCGGACGCAGGCGGAGCAGGAGGTGGAGATGGAGCGCCAGCGGGTGATCACGCATGCTCGCGAGGAGGCTGAGCGGATCGTCCGGCAGGCGATGGAGTCGCGTGATGCCTGGCGGCATGAGTTGGAGCGATCTATAGAGCGCCGTGCCATCGACCGGGCGTGCGAGTGGATTCGCGACATGCTTTCGCTCGAATTCCGGCAGCAGATCCATACCCAGTGGTGGGATGAGCTGATGCAGGATGGATTCGCGGGGCTCGATCGTCTTTGTGTAGAAGACGGCGTGCAGGAGCTGCTGGTGCGCTCGGCGTTCCCGATGACGCGTGAGCAACAGCAGGGCCTCCAGCATCGGCTGCAGGCCAGACTGAATCGCTCGCTAACTCTGCGGGAGGAAAACGATCCAACGCTGGTCGCCGGATTCGTGCTCATGCTGGGTAGCGTCGTCATCGATGGGAGCATGGTGTCGAAGGTGCGGAAGATGGCGCAACGCGCGCACGAGCAAACGATGACTGGTGGCTAGTCCTTGTGGGGAGACGGGCGTGCAAGATCGGGCGTGGTGAAGCGGGCGTGAGAAACCGTCGTGATGAGGCGGGCGTGGGAGAATGGGCGTGAGAACAGACTGGATCGTTGCCGCATGGGGTCTGACCTCTGGCCAAGAAGCCCGGCTGGCGCGAGAGGTCTGACCCCGTTGGTGGCGTGGGGAGAAGCGGTAAGGACGGGCAGGGGGAAGGCGGTCAGACGGTGATGGGATGAAGACGGAGCATGAGTTGATACCTCAGGAGTCACCGACGCGTCAGGATGCTGTGCGGCCGTCCGCTCGGCCACCGGAGCGCTCGTCCCAGGCGACATTTGACATCCGTGAGGTGGGGCATGTTCGCTCCGTCCGCGAGTCGGTCGCGCGAGTGGCCGGCTTGCCGTCCTGCCTGAACGGCCAGATGGTGGAGTTTGCCAATGGCGATCGCGGCATGGTGATGGGCTTTACCGAGGAGGAGGTGCAGGTGCTCTTCTTCGGCGCGAAGACCAAGATCCGGACGGGCGACGAGGTGTACAACAAAGGCGAGCCGTTCACCGTGCCGGTGGGTGAGGGGTTTCTGGGGCGTCTGGTGAACAGTCTCGGCGAACCGATGGATGGTCGCGGGCCGATCGACTCATCGGAACGCTATCCGATCTTCGGCGATGCCCCCGAGGTTATGGAGCGCATCCCCGTCGATCAAACGCTCGAGACCGGCACGCAGACGCTCGACGCCGTGATCCCGATCGCGAAGGGGCAGCGGCAGTTGCTGGTCGGTGACCGCATGACGGGCAAGACGACAATCGCCCTCGACGCAATCCTCAATCAACGCGACACCGGCGTCCTCTGCATCTACAGTTGTATCGGTCGGAGCTACGCGCAGCTGCTCAAGATCGTGCAGCTGCTGCAGCGCGAGCGGGCGATGCCGTACACGATCGTGGTCAGTGGCGCCGCGTCGACCTCTCCGGGGGAGCAGTTTCTGGCGCCGTACACGGCCTGCACGCTGGGGGAGTATTTCATGCGGCACGGCCGCGATGTCCTCGTGGTGTTCGACGACCTGACGAAACATGCCTGGGTGTACCGTCAGCTCTCGTTGCTGCTGGAGCGTCCTCCGGGACGCGAGGCGTACCCGGGCGACATCTTCTACATCCATTCGCAGCTGGTGGAGCGGGCCGGCTACTTGAATCCGAAGTTCGGCGGTGGGTCGATGACGTTCCTACCGATCTGCGACATCCTGCAGGGCGACGTGACCGGCTACATTCCGAGCAATCTTATCTCCATGACGGACGGGCAGATTTATCTCAGCGCCGCCTTGTTCAACCGGGGCATCAAACCGGCGATCGACTTTGGGCTCTCGGTCTCGCGTATCGGGAGCAAGGCGCAGTGGCCGGCGATGAAGGAGTTGAGCGGTCGCCTGCGGTTGGAATATCTGCAGTACCAGGAGCTGCTGCAGATGACGCAGCTGCGCAGCACACTGTCGGCCGATGCGCAGGCCCGGATCAAACGGGGGGAGGCGATCACGGCGTTGTTGGTGCAGCACAAGCATCACCCGGTCTCCATCGAGGTGCAGGTGGCGCAGCTCTACGCGCTTCGGCGCGGGACGCTGGATGATCTCTCGCCGGCGCAGGTCCGTCAGTTCAAGCGGGAGTTTGCACCGTTTCTGACGCAGCGCCATCCGGAGCTGTTGGCGGAGCTGCGGCGGACGAAGGTGTTGAGCGAGTCGATGAAGCAGGCGCTGGATGGATGTCTGACGCAGTATGCGCAGCAGGCGGGGGCTTCCCGCGTTACAGAGGGAGAGGGCGCATGATCCGAGCGCATCTTTTGTATTTCGCGAGGAGTGTGTTCGGTCGCCCCACCGGGGCCTGGTACTCGCGCACCCCCACGGCTGTCCTCGCTATACCGCGGTCTTCTCGTCTAGCTCGAAGACCAGAGTGCGTGGGGATCGATAGGGGACGCTGCGGGCAAGAACCAGGGTCCCCACGAAGTACCGCAGCGCTAGCGAGGACACTTTGTGGGGTGGAGGCGTGGTGGGGACCCCGCGCTCGCACCACCCGGTGGAGCTCGGGTTGTCGCACCGGTTTTACGGTGGACTGTGGACGATGGACGGTGGACGTCTTTTAGGGTGTTGTCGGAGGTGAGCGGTGGCAACGCTGGTTCGGATCAAGAAAGAGATTCAGTTTAACGGCGATCTCTCTGCGCTGCTGGGAACGCTCCGGTCGATCGCGGCCTCTCAGTTTCATGGGCTCGAGCGTCGGCTCCAGCCGTTCGACGCGCTCACGGAGGCGGTACGGGACTGCCTGTCGTTCCTCGATCTGGAGCACACGATGCATCCGTTTGTGATGCCGTCCCAGGCGCCGCCGGCCGTGGTGGCCGTCACGTCGGATAGCGGATTGCTCGGCGGGCTCAACGTGCAGGTGATGAACGCGGCGATCGGGTTGTTGCAGCAGGGTGGGTCGGGCTCGCTCATCATCGTCGGAGAGCGCGGGTGCCGCTACGCGCGGGAGCGCGGCTATCGCCCCATCGCGTTCCCGGGGATCGGCGACGAGACACGCTATGTCCGGGCCGTGGAGCTGCGGGAGTATTGCGTGGAGCAGGTGCTCAAGGGACATCTCGGCGCATTGAGCGTGGTGTACCCACGGGCGTTGTCGTTCACGCATCAGGAGGTGACGACGTTGCCCATGATTCCGTGTCGGGCGTGGGCGCCCCGGCGCGCGCAGCCGCCGGTCAACGCGCTCCTGGAGTCATCTTCGGAGGATCTGGTCGAGTATCTGGTCGCCTGCTGGATGGAGCAACAGTTCTGTGAGATTTTCGGCACCAGCCGCCTGGCGGAGTTGGCGGCGCGCGCGGTGCATCTCGAGGGGAGTTCGCAGGAGCTGCAGCGTCGTGGCGGCCGCCTGCGGCTGGAGTATTTCCGCAGTCGTCGGGAGATGATTGACCGAACGATGCGGGAGTTGGCGACAGCGAGGATATCGCATGGCAACAGAAACTGTTGAACCGCGTCGTGTCGGCCGCGTCGTGTCGGTGCAGGGGCCTGTCATCGACGTGATGTTCGGGGCGGCCGAGCATGTGCCGAACATCTACGAGGTGCTGGAGGTCGAGGCGGCCGACGGGCGTCGCGTCGTGCTCGAGGTGGCCGAGCATCTGCCGGGGGACCGCGCGCGGTGCATCGCGATGGGCTCGACCTTGAATCTCCGGCGTAACACACCTGCCCGGCCGCTGGGCTGCGGGGTGGAGGTGCCGGTGGGCGATGCGCTCTACGGGCGTATCGTGAATCTGCTCGGCGAGCCGATCGATCGGTTGGGGAAGATCGAGGCGACCGAGTTTCGCGCCATCCGCCAACCGCTGCCGGGCACGCGCGTCAACACCGCGAAGCTGAGCGAGGGGCTCGTGGAGGTGCTGGAAACGGGGATCAAGATCATCGATCTCCTCTTCCCGTTCATCAAAGGTGGCAAGACCGGTGTGTTGGGCGGCGCTGCGCTTGGCAAGAGTCTGCTGATCCTGGAGCTGATCCACAACATCGTCAAGGAACATCAAGGGGCCTGCGTCTTCTGCGGCGTCGGTGAGCGTATCCGCGAGGGGAACGAGCTCTTCCATGCGATGTCGGAGCATCAGGTGTTGTCCAAGGTCATGATGGTCTTCGGTCAGATGAACGAGCCGCCGGGTGCGCGTTTCGGCGCGGCCATGACCGGTGTGACGCTGGCCGAGTCGATCCAGCGGGAGAACAAGGAGGTGCTGTTGTTCGTGGACAACATCTTCCGGTTCGTGCAGGCCGGAGCGGAGATCTCCACGTTGCTGGGGCGTATTCCGTCGGAGACCGGTTATCAGCCGACGCTGGTCTCCGAGACGAGTGATTTCCACGAGCGGATCCGGCGCGCGCAGGAGGGCGGCGGATCGATCACCGCCATCGAAGCCGTGTATGTGCCGGCGGACGACCTGACCGATCCGGCCGTCGTGACGATCTTCGGCTTCCTCGACTCTATCATGGTGCTCTCCCGCGAGCGGATTCAGCTGGGGCTCTATCCGGCGGTCGATCCGCTGCTCTCATCGAGCGCCAATCTCGATCCCGATATCGTCGGCGAGCGTCACTACGCGGTGTCGCAGGAGGTGCTGCGGATGTTTCAGAAGTACGAGGAGTTGCGGCGCATCGTGTCGGTCATCGGGATTGACGAGCTGTCGCAGGCCGACCGGATGCTCTACGAGCGGACGCGCAAGCTGCAGAATTTTCTGACGCAGCCGTTCTTCGTGGCGGAGGCCTACACCGGCAAGCCGGGGGCGTATGTGACGGTGAAGCAGACGATCGAGGGGTGTGAGCGGATCATCGAGGGACGGTACGATGAGCGTCCGGAGGAGACGCTGTACTTAATAGGAGCGATCACAACATGAAACGACTGGGCCAATTGCTGGTGGAAAAAGGATTGCTGCCGGAGTCTCAGGTGGAGGAAGCCGTCCAAGCGCAACAGCAAGGGGACAAGCGGTTCCTCGGGACGATTCTGTTGGAGCGGGGGTGGGTGGAACCCGAGGCGCTCCTCGCCGTGCTGGCTGAGCAGTATCAGATGCCATGCGTTCGGTTGCGGGACATCCCGATTGATCGGGCGGCGGTGGAGCGGGTGCCGTTTAAGGTCGCGTTGCACTACAAGGTCATGCCGCTCCGTCTGCAGCATGCCGCGCTCACGGTCGCCACCGCGAATCCGCAGGATGTGCGGTTGATGGACGAGCTGCAGTTGGCGCTCCAGCAACGGTACACCTTTGACTTCGTCTTGGCGACGGAAGAGGACATCCTCAGGGCGATCGACAAGTACTACGGCATTGGAGCCGAAACCGTGGAGGACATCCTCAGCGGCGATCGCGCGGGTGGCGGTTCGGTCGCCCGAGTCGAAGAGGGCGTCCAAGATCTCGAGCGGACGACCGACGATGGCTCGGTGGTGAAGCTCGTCAATCAGCTGATCCTCGAGGCGCATCGCTCGCGCGCCAGCGACATTCATCTCGAGCCGTATCGGAGTCGCGTGGAGCTACGCTACCGGATCGATGGCCGGCTGCACCGCGTCGATCTGCCACCGGCCACGCGACAGCTCTTCCCGGCGATCGTGTCGCGCGTCAAAGTCATGTCGGATCTCAATCTGGTGGAGCGGCGGATGCCGCAGGATGGTCGGGCGAGCGTCAAGGTCGGCGTCGAGAAGATCGATCTCCGGGTCTCCGTGCTGCCGACGCCGGCCGGGGAGAGCGTGGTGATCCGCATTCTGCCGAATCGCCCGCTCGTTGAGTTGCAGCAGCTTGGGTTCCGGGCATCGGACATGGAGGCGTTGGAGCAGGTGATTCGCAAGCCGCACGGGTTGATCCTCGTCACCGGGCCGACCGGGAGCGGGAAGACGACCACGTTGTACGCTTGCCTCAAGTCGATCAACACGGAGGAGCGGAAGATTATCACCATCGAGGATCCGATCGAATACGAGCAGGAGGGGAACACGCAGTTTCAGGTGAACCCGCAGATCGGGCTGACGTTCGCCAATGGGTTGCGGAGCATGCTGCGGCACGATCCGGATGTGATGATGGTGGGGGAGATCCGCGATCCGGAGACGGCGGAGTTGGCGATCCGCATCGCGCTGACGGGGCATCTCGTCTTCAGCACGCTCCACACGAACGATGCCGCCAGTGCCGTGATCCGCCTGCTCGACATGGGGATCGACGCGTACCTAATCGCGTCATCGGTGGAGTGCGTGATCGCGCAACGGCTGGTGCGGGTGTTGTGCGCTGCCTGCAAGGAGGCGGTGCCGTCTTCCAACGGGAGCTCGACGGCGTTCAGGGCGAAGGGGTGCGAGCAATGTCAGCGCACCGGCTACTGCGGGCGGATTAACGTATACGAGATGCTGCGGATGTCGGAGCCGATCCGTCAGCTGGTGCTGGAGAAGGCGCCGGCGGACGCGATTCGTCGCAAGGCGATCGAGTTGGGCATGCGCACGATGTATGAGGATGGCGCGGAGAAGGTGCGTTCTGGTGTGACGACGAAGGATGAGGTGACGTGGGTCACGCAGGAGGAGTGATGGGGTTATCCGGTAGCGAGTCAGTTTGCCAGGGCCTGTCGCCTGCGGGACTCCGCCGTCCTCGCGGCACGCTCCAGCACGACCCTGCGCTTCGGCTCGTCCCGCGGGGGCATGGTCGGGGTAACGAGACGTTGGGACAACGGCTACACAACCGCGCGTGCTGGGGTCTCGTGCCGCTCCGGTCGACGGAGGCCTCCCCTCCGGCGCCACCCGGCAAACTGACCCACTACCAGTCTTGGGGTTGTTTTGAAAGATGCTCTAGGTTGGGAGTTGAGGAGAACGATGCCGACGTATCGATACATTGCTAAGCGGGGACCGAAGGATACGGTGGAAGGGGTGCAGGAGGCGGCGAGCAGAGCCCAAGTGCTCTCGAAGCTGTCGGGTCTCGGCTACATACCGGTCCGTGTCGTGGAGGTAGAAGAGGGGCAGACGTCGACGGCGGCAACTGCGGCTCCGGCTTCGGTGGCAACTCAGGCGATGTCGCAACCGGTTCGTCGGTCGCTGCGCGTCCCGGCGCGTCATCTGAATGTCTTCACCCGCCAGTTTGCCAGCTTGGTGCGTTCGAGTGTGCCGTTGCTGCGCTCGCTCTGGTTGCTTGCCGAGCAGACGCCGCATCCGTACCTGCGACAGTTGCTCAAAGAGGTGGCCGAAGAGATTCAGCATGGGCAGCCGTTGTCCGAGGTGTTGGCGCGGCACCCGGCGGTCTTCTCGCCGCTCTACATCAGCATGGTGCGCGCCGGGGAGGTGGCCGGGATGCTCGATACCGTGCTGGATCGGTTGGTGGCGCAAGCGGATCGGGACGAGGCGCTCCGAGGCAAGGTGCGAGCGGCGCTGGCCTATCCGTTGTTCGTCGCGCTCACCGGGATCGGTACCGTCACGTTTCTTCTGACGTTCGTGATGCCGAAGCTACTGGCGCTCTTTGCGGGGTACGGCAGCCGTCTCCCGATGCCCACGCAGATTCTCGTCGCGGTGACCGGGCTCATGCGGCAGTGGTGGTTCTGGTTGTTGGCGGTCGGCACTGCGGCGGCGGTGGTGCTGGTATGGCGGGCGCAGCGAGCGCGCTTGCGGCCGCCGATCGATCGGCTTGTGCTGCGCCTACCGGTATTCGGAACGCTGATCCATCAGCTGGAGTTGTCGCGGTTTACCCGGTCGTGCGGACTGCTGCTACATCATGGCATCCAGATTGTGCAGGCGATGGAGGTGGCGCTCCCCACCATCAGCAATCATGCGATCCGCCATGACTTGGAGCGTTTGCCGGGTCTGCTGCAGGGCGGAAACTCCCTGACGAACAGTCTCAAGCAGGTGTACAGCAAGAATCCGCTGCTGATCAACATGGCGGCTGTCGGTGAGGAGGGAGGGCGCGTCGCGGAATCGCTGTCCGAGGTGGCGACCTACTACGAACAGGAAGCGGAACGGTCTCTGGGCATCATCGCCGCGCTGCTGGAGCCGGCGGTGATGCTGTGTGTAGGTGGTGTGGTCGGATTCATCGTCATGGCGGTGTTGCTTCCGATCTTCGAGTTGGGTATGATCGCGGGGTGAGTGGCGAAGATCGGCGCATCGTCCACTGTCCATAGTCGACAGTCCACGGCAAGAAAGGCAAGCGAAGGAGACTAAACCTGTGTCAGATGTTAATCCCGTAGGCATTCGATGTTCTCGGATTTGCGGTGGACGGTGGACTATGGACGGTGGACGCCTTTCGGGCTTTACGCTCATCGAGCTGATGCTGGTGATCGTCATCATCGGCGCGCTGGCGGCGATGGTGGTGCCGCGGCTCACCGGTCGGTCGGAGAAGGCGCGGCGCAACGTGGCCCAGGCCGATATTGAGGGGAATCTGACGCTGGCGCTGCGGCTCTACGAGGTGGACAGCGGGATGTATCCGACGACCGAGCAGGGGCTGCAGGCGCTCCTGCAGAAGCCGTCCAGTCCACCGACGCCGAAGAATTGGAGCGGGCCGTATCTGGAGAAACAGCCGACGGATCCGTGGGGTCGTCTGTACGCGTATCAATACCCTGGCAGTCACCCGCCGCGCGATTACGATCTCTACTCTTTGGGTGCTGATGAGAAGGATAGTGCCGACGACGTCACGAACTGGCAATGAAGTGACTGTCGGCTTGCGACGCGGGGACATGACGGCTGGCACGAACCGTTGGGGACAAGGTAGTCGTCGATGGTAGCCAGGGACAGGAACGGGGAACAAAGGTTTCGTCCCTCGTCCCCACCGGTCCGAGTTGACTGTTGTGTCCCCAAGTGGCGTGGCCGATTGTCACGTCCCCCCGCGCTCTCAGCGCGACAGGGTTTCACCCTCATCGAGATCCTCGTTAGCATCGTGGTGCTCTCTGTCGGCGTGGTGGTGGTGTTGCAGGCGTTTGCGCGGGTATCGCACGCCACGCTCGTCGCGGAGCAGCGTGCTCTCTCGTACATGCTGGCGAGCGTGAAGATGGCTGAGTTTGAGACGGCGTTTCGCGAGCAGGGAGAGTTACCGGAGGAGGACGAGGGAGCGTGGCGCGTCGGGCGGCAGCAATTCACGTGGACTATGATTTCCTCGGTCGTCCCTGATGATCCTCAGGCCGTCCTCGCCGCGTTGACCGTCCAGTGGTTGTATGGTTTACGAAGCGGCGATTATCGCGTCGAGACGGTGCTGCGGTTGCCGATGGCATCATGACACCCGACCTACGACTTTCGACCTACGACCTCCGGTCGATCTCCTGCGACCTGCAACCTGCGACCTCCGATAGACCTTCGGCGACCTGCGACGGATTCACGCTCGTCGAGATGCTGATTGCTTGCGCGCTTGTGTCGCTGGTGGCTGGCGCGGTCGTCGCCACGCTCGCCGGCGGTCTGCGCGTATGGGAACGTGTGCAGGCGTTTGGTACGCGCGATCAGGCGATCGAGATCGCGTTTCACCAGATGCGCAGCGATCTGCGGAGCGCGCATCGTTTCGAACCAATTCCCTTCACCGGTCGGTCCGACACCATGTCCTTCCCCTCCGTTATTGAGATGTATCAGGGGGAGCAGTCCTGGGAGGAGGTCGGGCAGACTACCTATCTGCTCGATCGTCGCCATCGCCAGTTGCGTCGCGTCCGGCAGCCGTATCGGATGATGCGTCGCGCCCGGGCATCCGAGGGCGGCATCGCGGTACTGGATCATGTGGAACGCTTCCAAGTGCGATACTATCAACTGAACGCGGCATCGGGAACGTATCAGTGGCGGGGGTCGTGTGAGAGTGCCGAGCCACCGCTGGCGGTGCAGGTGGAGATAGGGTGTCGGGCGCCAGGGGCGCAGGAGCTGACGACGCGGTCGCTGCGGGTGTATATCCCGACGGCGCCGTGGGCGGAGGACGAAGAGGTGGGATCAAATGAGAGTTAACGCCTGGGCGAGGTGCGCGGTTCGATGCGTCACGGACACGGTCGCTGACTGGCTCGCAGCGACACAGGGGTCTGGCACCATTTGCCTATTGTAGACGTGTTGCGTGAGGTGCCTGACCCCATCGGTATGGGTGGGGTGCAGCGGTACGAGTGGGCAAGGGTAATGTTGCTACGCGGGGTCTGACCTCGTGCCAAGAAGCCCGGCTAACGCGAGAGGTCTGACCCCGTTGATGGAGTAGGGTGAAGAGGCAAGCATTGGTCAGGGAGCATGTTGCCATATTCGGGTCTGACCCCGTCAGGGGTCTGACCCGACTGGTTGACCGGGGTGAAACGGTAAGGATGGATAGGGGATCGGATGACGACCGGCACGCCAGCGAGCCATCTTCGACGATGAAAGGGACGCGTGGGAGTGTGCTGGTGCTCGTCGTCTGGGCGGTCGCATTGCTGAGCTTGCTGGCGGTGGCGCTCGCCTCCCGCAGCACGTTTCTGCTGGGAGTGACCGATCGCATGACGGAGCGCCTGCAGGCTTCGTATATTGCGATGGCGGGCGTGCAGCATGCGCTGAAGGTGGTGGCGCGGGATGCGACGCTCCATTACGATGGGCTCAGCGAGGAGTGGGCAGACAGCATGACGCTCTTCGCCGACCAGCCGTTCGGCGCCGGGACGTTTACGGTGTATGCTGACGGAGCGGGTGCGGGTGGCGCGCCAGCGGCGGATGGAGCTGAGGCGCCGCCCGAGGTGTTTGGTCTCATCGATGAGGAGCGGAAGCTGAATCTCAACACCGCCTCGCCGGAGATGCTGCAGCGGCTGTTCCGGGCTGCTGGCGGTTTGGAAGAGGAGGCGGCGACTGACATGTCGGATGTCGTTGTCGATTGGCGGGATGAAGATCAGGATGATCGCCCCGGCGGCGCGGAGGATTTCTACTACATGGGATTGACGACGTCATACGACTGCAAGGACGCGCCGTTCGAGAGTGTGGAGGAGCTCTGGCTGTTGAAGGGGATGACGCCGAAGCTCTTCGAGCGCGCGGCGCCACTGGTGACCGTGTATGGCTCCGGCGCGGTGAATATCAATACCGCCAGCGAAGAAGTGTTGCAGGCGCTGGGGCTTGGGGCTGAGTCAGCGCGCGGCATGTTCTGGTACTGCTCGGGTGAGGATGGCGCGCCGGGCACGGACGATGATCGGATGCTGACCTCGACGGCAGCGGTGTCAGGGGATCTGAGCGCGCTCATGTCGGCTGAAGATATCGCCCTGCTGCAGCGGTTGGGGCAGGACCGGCTGGCGGCTGTCGGATCATCGGTCTTTTCCTTTCGGGTGGTCGCGCGGGTAGGCGAGGGGGAGGCGGCGAATCAAAGTCGGACGCAGGTGCGTTGCGTCGCGGAGCGCTCCGGTCGCATCCTGACGTGGAGGGAGTGGTGAAGCTGGGCGGTATCGGCGCATTGGCGCAGACATGGCGGACGCAGCTCGGGTCATGGCGGGGGACGATGGGGTCGCCGGGGACGACGGTCTTATCGCTCGACCGCCAGTGGTTCAAGCTGGTGCATGTGACCGGATCGCGTCATGGCGGCACTATCACTCACGTCTTCGCGCTTCCCGTGGAGGGGCTCGGCGACAGCGAAATCGTCGACCGTGTGCGGCGGTGGAGCATGGAGCAGGGGTTCAAGCCAGGACGCGTCGTGATCGCCCAGCCAACGCAGCTGAGCTCCACGCGTCTCTTTACACTCCCCTCAACGGATCCGCAGGAAATCCGGGACATCGTGGAGTTACAGGCGGAGAAGCACACGCCGTACGCCAAGGAAGAGATCGTTACCGATTACCTCATGCTCGATACGGATGCGCAAGGATACTCCCGCGTGCTGCTGGTCATCGCGCATCAGGATCCGATCCACGGCGCGATCCGTCTCGTTCAGGCGATCGGGTGGTCGGTGGAGCGGGTCGGGTCGGAGCTGGAGGGGGTGGCCGGATGGTTGCGCACGGCGCGCGGCGCGGCGGCCGATCGCGCTGTGATCCTGCTGGATGTGGAGGAGCAGGGTGTAATGCTGATGCTGGTGCATCGGGGGCGTCCGTATATTCAGCGGCGGCTGGCTGTCAATCTGCCGCAGCTGCAGCAGGATCGGGCGGCCGAGCTGTTGCGTCTGGCCACCGACGTGCAACGTTCCATGGAGGCCTTCGAGGTGGTGGAGGGTGTCAATCTGACGGTGTCGGAGGTGGTGGTGACCGGGGGCGTTGAGCTGCTGGAGGGGTTCAGCGAGCCGTTGCGCCAGCGGCTCAATCTGCCGGTCGCGGTGGTGCCGTCGTTTGAGGGGTATCGGGTGTCGGAGTCGGCGGCGCAGGCGGGACAGGCGTTGCGGCAGGTGTCGTTTGCCGGGCTCCTCGGGTTGGCGCTGCAGCCGGGCAAGATCGATCTGACGCCGAGTGTGCTGCGGCTCCATCGGGCGTTCGAGGTGCGCGCGAGGGCGTTGGTGGTGTTGGGGTATCAGGTGATTGCGTTGCTGATGCTGGTCTCGGTGCTGGGGATCAGCAAGGCGAGGCAGAGCGAGCGGTATCATGCGTGGTTGACGCAGGAGCATCGGCGCGTCGCGCAAGAGGCGGGGGAGTTGGAGGCGACGCTGCATCGGGTGGATGTGGCGAAGCGGTGGTTCGACGCGCGCGGGACGTTGCTGGGGGCGATGGCGGAGTTGCATGGCGTCGCGCCGCCTGTGATTCGGTGGGAGAGCGTGGCGTTCACGGAGGGGGAGCAGATCGTCGTGCGTGGTGTCTCCCGGGAGATGCCAAAGGTGTTCGAGTATGTGTCGGCGCTGAAGCAGTCATCGCGCTTCAGCCAGGTGGAGGCGCGGCGGGTCACGAAGCGTAAAGAAGGTGAGGAGGATATCACCGATTTCGAGATCGTCTGTTCGTTGCGCGCGCCAGAGGAGAGTTAGGGGCATGGGGTACGGGAAATGCGGAATTCGGATTGCGGAATACGGAATACGGAATGACAAAAGAACGAAGCTGCTTCGTTGCAACGTTAGGGTCTGACCCCGCAAGGGGTCTGACCCGATCGGATAGTTGGGGCGAAACGGTGAGGATGGGCAGGGGATTGGCCCGGCACCAGCCGGGATTCTGCAAGGGTGTGCGTGGCTTGTCGCTCGAAGTGTGTATGCTGATCAGCAGAGGGGTTCAGTGAAGTTACTACGGTTGCGGTTGGATCAGTTGTCCCGCATGCCGCAGCGCGAGCGGCTGCTGCTCGTCGGCTGCTGCGTGGTGGTGTCGGTGGTGTTGCTGGACCGATTGGCGATCAGTCCGTGGTGGCAGCATCGCCAACGTGTGCGTGAGGATATCGCGCGGTTGGAGCAGCGGATCATCGCGTATCGACGGCTCCTGGACCGCAAGGGGCGTATTGTGGCGGAGGCCGATGCGTATCGCGACTATCTACCATCGGCGGTTGCCGCGCCGGTGGACATGGCGTCATTGCTTCGGGAGATCGAGACGTACGGTGGCGACAGCGGCATCGCGCTCGGGGAGGTTAAGCCGTTGACCGCGGGGGGCGGTGAGGAAGGACGCGTGGCACCAGTGTTGGAGATCCGGTGTCGTGGCACGCTGCAGCAGTGGGTGCGATTCGTGCATCTGCTGGAGTCATCGACGGCGTTGTTTGAGATTCAGCGGGCGGCGTTGGCCATGGGGGAGTCGGGCGACGAGTCATTGGAGGGCTCGTTGCGGTTATCGACGATTATGTTCTTTGATACTTCAGGCGGGTCGTCGACGTCGCAGTCGAAGCTGTCCAGTGCGTCGCCTTCGTGAATCCGTGGAAGACTTGATGAATCAGCAGCATGCAGCCGACGGCAGAAAGCAGGAGGCAGTAGGTAGAAAGTGGAGAGCAGCGTGCACTGTTCGTCTTTTGCCTTTTGCTTTCTGCTTGCTGCCTTCTCTTGGGCTAATCGGAATTGGTGGTGTCGGCGCGTGGGCGGATGAGCCGTCCAGCCAGCCGGTCGTTGAGGTGAAGACGCAGGAAGGATTGCGCTTTACCCTGCCGCCCGACTGGCCGGTGGAGAAACGCGGCGGCGTGGTGGCTCCGATTCCGATCGAAGAGTATCTGGCGCGCAAGTTCTCCGTGATGGACAACCGGCTGCGGTCGCTGGAGCAGCAGACGGCGGGATTCGACCTGCGGTTGCGCGTGCTCGAGGAGCAGGCGCAGGAGCGAAAGGGGCTGCGGTCGACGGGCGCGGTGCCGTGAGCTGATGAGTGTGTCTCGGTGCTCGGGTCGTGAAGCGTGAAGCGAACAAACAACATGGGGTATTTTCCAGTAGGTGTTTGGCACCAGCTGCTGCGCTGCTATCCGTGGCTGCTCGCGTCTCGTAGTCGGGTCTCTGGTCAAGGGTCGAAAGTCTAACGTCGAATGTCGCATTCGCGGGTGTCTCATAGCAGTCTTGTGGAGACGCAGAGTAAGGAGGAAAACGGAATGAGGGGAACGACTCGAGCAGCTGGTTTCAGCGTCATGCCGGTCGCGGTGGCGCTGATTGTGGTCTCGACGGTGGCGGGGCTGCTGTGGATGGGCGCGCAGGGAGCGTCCTCCGGGCGGCGGGAGGCGGCGTCCAGCGCTGCTTCATCTGCATCGAGCTCCTCGGCTGCGGTCGATCTGCTACAGGGTTTGGCTCCGGCATCGGAGGGAGTGGCGGGGATGATCTTCGGAGCGCCTGTCAGCAAGGGCAACTACTACTTCGCCAAGCGGGTGGCGTACATGTTCCCGAGGCCGTGGGGCGCTGCCGATGTGCCTGAGGAGCAGCGGGATGACATTGTGTGGGAGCAGCTGATCCTTCACTATGAGTCGTTTCGCCGTGGCGTTACGGTGACGGACGATGAGCTGGAAGAGATGGTGAACATTCTCCTCAAGAATCAGGAGCAGACGTTTACCAGGCGCGGGGATCCCGCGGCGTATCAGCAATGGGTCACGGAGACGTTAACCGAGCCGGTCGAGCTGTTCGAGAATCAGGTGCGCTATCTGATTCAGATCCGGAATCTGCGGAATCTGGTGCTGCAGGAGCAGCAGGTGGCGGTGACGGACGACGAGATGCAGCAGGAATTCCTCAACGAGCAGCACCACGTGGGCGGTGAGATCGTGGTGTTTGACACGCAGGCAGAGGCGCAGACATTTTACGAGCAATACCATGAGCCTGCGCAGTGGGAGGCGAAGAAGGCCGAGGGGTCGCAGCCGGTCAGGCCGGTGAGTCTGATGACGCTGGAAGCCTACAGGGATCTCTGGAGCATTCCGAAGGAGCAGATCTATGCCTTTCATGCGTTGGAGCTGGGGACGGTGGGGGCTCCGATGCCGTTCGGCAAGGCGTGGTGCGTGTATCGGCTGCTCGACAAACGCACCGGCGATCTGAACGAGTTCTCCGCCCAGCAGGAGGCGTATCGCCAGCAGGTGGAGAGGAAGAAGCAGTACGAGGCGCTCGCGCGATGGATCGAAGATCTGAAGCAGCGGGCGACTCGGAAAATGATCGGGGCTTGACAGCCACACATTCGTGGAATTGTGTGTTCGTTTATCGGTGCAGTAGCCAATAGTTGCTGCGTGTCCTGCCGATCGGAGACTGCCTTCTAGAATAGCGGCTTCAGTTGGTCACGGGACTTCCAGCCCTAATAATTAGATTAGGCGTTGATGAATATTTGCTTGACAGACGTATAGTTCGTATATAAACTGTGTCCACCATGGAGAACCTGCACGGGATTTTTCAGGAGATGGGCTTCAAACCGCCGATGGAGTGGCAGTCGGATGCGGTGGTCTACTCGATCGGCCGGACGGCGAATCTCTTGGTGCGGGAGTTGGCCGCTGTCTACCAGCGCTTCGGGCTGACCGTGGCGAGCTTTAACCTTCTGATGCTCTTGAAGCATGGCGCAGATCCCGACTCCTTCAGTCAACAGGCGCTCGGCCAACGGCTCGTGGTGTCGCCCTCCGATATGACCGGTTTGATCGATCGGCTCGAGCAGAAAGGCTGGGTCCGCCGCCAGCCGGGCAAGGACCGCCGCTCCAAGCGGCTCGAGATTACCCCCAAAGGCGCCAAACTCTTAGACGAAGTGTGGCCGCAGCACAAAGCCGCGCTTCAGCGGTGCATCAGTCCACTATCCAAGAGTGAGGCCCAAGCCGTGGTGCGGGGACTCGCGCACATGCGTCAAGCGTTGGAAGGGGAGTAGCTTTTTTGTTAGCCATATAGTTCGTATACGAATAGTACGTATAACAATCAAACAGGAGGAGGCACGATGGCACCAGCAGCGGCAACACCCGGGTTACTGCAGAATCGGCGCTTTCTGGCGTTGTGGTTGGGGCAGTTGATTTCCGCGCTGGGGGACAAGCTCCTGCACATCAACGCGATCGGCTTCGCCGTCGCGGCGGCGCGAGGCGCCGGGGGTGCGATGGCGCAGGTCGTGATCTGGTCGACCGTCCCGGTGCTGATAGTCGGGTTGGTCGCTGGCGTGGTGGTCGATCGGTGCAGCCGTCGTCGCATCATGATCGCCAGCGATGTGGTGCGCGCGGCGCTCTTGGCAACCTTGCTGTGGGCCGCGCAGCAGGGGTTTTGGGCGGTGTGCCTCGTGATCGCGCTCGTTGCCTCGGCGTCATGTTTCTTCGGTCCGGCTCGGATCGCGCTGATTCCAGCCGCCGTCCGTGCAGAGCAGTTGGTGACCGCGAATGCTTGGTTTGCCGCCAGCGGCTTTCTTGTGGCGCTCGTGGGCACGGTGGTAGGGAGTTGGATCCTGGCGTTGTGGGGACTGTCGGTCGGGCTGTGGATCAACGCCGCGGTGTTCGGACTGTCGGCGCTGGCCGTGAGTCTTGCAGCGATCCACGATACGGACCGACACTCGCAGACCGCCGCATCACTGCAGCAGGTGGCGGGTGAGGTCCGGACCGGATGGCAGTTGATCGTGCGGCACCGAGTCGTGCGATCCATCACGCTGCACTACGCTTTCCTGATGGGTCTTGCGGCCGCGGTCTACGTCGGATTGGTCGGGTTTGCCGGGGCCCACGCCACCGGCTTGACTGGCACTAGCACGCTCCTGACTGCCGCAGTGGTCGGCTTGATCGTCGGAGGACTGCTCGTGCATCGGCTCAGCCATCGCGATGCAGCCCACCGGCTCATGGCGTGGGGGCTCGGCGCGCTGGTGGTGGGTGCAGCGGGTGTCGCAGCCGTCTCTTCGCTGGCTGTTATTGCCGTAGCTGTCGCCGTGTTGGGTGCCGGCGGCGCGATCTACGCTTCAGTCATCGACGCGGCGCTGCAGCGAGTGGTGCCGGACACGCTCCGGGGCCGTGTCATCGCCACGCGTGGGGTGCTGAGTAGTCTCGTGGTGCTCGCGGCAGCTGCCACGGCCGGATGGATGGCCGATCATCTTGGCAAGGCGGCGCTGTTCGGCGTGGTCGCTGGTGCTGGCTCGATCGTGGTGGTGGTAGTGTTGACCGTTGCGGGTCGCGGGTCCGTCTATCGTGCCGTCCGATGGTTCTTTCGGCAGATCGTGTTCGCCTACCTGCGACTGGAGGTGCATGGGGTCGAGCAGATCCCGTCGCGGGGCGCGGCGATCATCGCGGGGAATCACCCGAACGTGCTGGACGGGCTTTTGCTGCTGGTTGTGTCGCCACGGCCCGTCCGGTTCCTCATCGCCGAGGATATGTACCACCACCGCTACCTGCATGGTCTCTTCCAAGCGATGGGGTTCATTCCGGTCTATCGCACCAAGACGCACAACGGCGGCGCGCTGCGGGCTGCAGTCGAAGCGCTCCAGCGTGGGGAGCTGTTGGGGATCTTCCCGGAGGGGACGACCAGTTTCCGGGGTTCGATGGAGCAGGTCAAGCGTGGTGTGGCGCTCTTGGCGCTCAAGACTGGTACGTCGGTCGTGCCGCTCGCGATCCAAGGGAGCTCCGAGGTCTTCCCGAGCGGTCGGAAGGTGCCGCGCCCCGGGCCGGTGCGGATGCGTTTCGAGCCGCCGGTGGAGTATGGCCGGACCGTGGCCGATCCGATTCCAGAGTCGGTCGTTGAGTCGACGCTCGAGGCGATCCGGCGGCAGATCCTATCGACGATGCGGCGTGTGTCACCGATTGAATCGTCGGGATGGTGGGCGCGATCCATCAAAGCGCTACGGGTCGCGGTCTCAGCCGTGGTGGTGGTGCCGTTGTCGAGTTTTCTAACGACAACGGCGCAGCCATCGCTCGATCCGTTCGAGGAGCGTGTGCGGTAAGAGAGGGGTAGGGACATGGGGGCGGTGACAACACAACAGAGGAGGACGCAACGATGATGCAAACGTTCGCGTACTTGGCGGCGATCCTGACGTTAGCGATGAGCTTGAGCGGCTGTTACGCCACGGGGCTCTCGGCGCGGGAGCGGGAGGGGTACCACTACTCGTCGTATCTCTATGCGCTGTACGACACGCATCTGACGGATGCGGAGATTCAACAGGCGCAGGCGGGGACGAAGCGGCTCAAAGCGCTGGCGAAGCTCGCGGTCGCCCAGGTCGGGGAAGTCTCACCACCGCGGCAGATGCTCGACATGCTGGCCAAGGAACGGCAGCTCTTTCCGGTGGTGGAAGGGATTCCTTCCGTGCGGGAGCAGCAGCCAGGAGCCAGGGATACTGACGTGTCGGAAGAAACCGTCCAGCAACAGGTCTCTCGTATGCGCCTGCTCGCCGCTGATCTGGGGATGGACTACCTTTTCCTCTTCGGTGGCACGATCGATCTGGGGGAGTCGTCCACGGGCGCTGAGATCCTCGATTGGACGATCGTGGGGATGTACGTCATCCCATCACACAAAGTACATGCGATGGGGAGGGCTTCCGGCGCGCTGGTCGACATCGCCACGGGCCAGGTGCTCTTTGTCGTCTCCGCGGAGGAGGAGCTGAAAACGCGTGAGACGACCGCCAAGCGCACGAGTGGCGCCACCGATGCCTACGTCGCGCACATCCGCGAGCAGCTGATTCCGAAGCTGACGACGGCGTTCCTGGAGCGTGCTGCCCAACGGAGCGTCATGAATTAACCACGACGGTATCCTCACCGACGATGCCTCACCCGGCACCGGTTCGACAGTCCGCACCACGCACCACTCGGCTGCTCGATCGGTGCCGGCACTTTTTAGGGGAGGTGGTGGATCAACAGCTCTGGATTTACTGTCATCGGTGCAAGCAGTTTCTGGTGATGACGCTTGATGAATTGAAGCGTCACGGCAACCACAGGGTGTAGGCCCAACTGTTCTCGAAGGGGCAGAGACCCAAAGCCACTGACAACGTCTGCGTCGTCAGTGGACGGAGCCGTACCGGCTAGCCATTCGCTTGATGCGAATGCGCAGGGCTCCGGGGAGGGTCTTATGCTCTGGCTCGCAAACGTCTGCGGTACGTGGATCTCGACAAGATTGCCCGGAACGATGTACCACTCAGTGGCTTTGAGCAGGAAGTGGCCGAGCGGCTCAACGTCGATCCCGAAGCGGCGATGTGGGTGCGGTTGGCATTGGAGGAGGGGCTGCAGCAGTTGACCGAGAAGCAGCGAACGTGTTTCCAGCTGTGGGCCGACGGCCACACGCTGCGAGAGATCGCGACGGCGCTACGCCTAAGTTTGCCGACCGTCCAGCAGCATCTCACCGCCGCCCGGCAGAAGCTGCAACGGTTGCTTCGCGAATCGGGAGAATCTGTGTAAGATAACGTCATGCGGATGAAGCTAATTCAGTTCATGCAACTGAGCGTGGTGACGATCGTCACGCTGTCGTCCGTCGCCTGTGCGTCGTTACGCTACGGCCCCGTCGATCCGTCCGGCAGCCATCTGAAGATCCAGGCCGAAGACGGGACGTGGGTGGCGTGTGATGTCTACGACCGCCAACGGGATCGGGTCGTCGTGATCAGTCCCGGGTTTCTCCAGCACAAACGCTCAGATGGCATCTACGAGTTGATCCGGGAGTTACTGCCGGATTTTGATGTGATCTCGATGGACTACCGGGGGATTGGTGAGTCATCCGGCCGCTACACGTACTCGGCGAAAGAGCACGCCGACCTGCATGCAGTCCTCCGCTTCGCCGAACGACGCTGGCAGCACGTCGGCGTCATCGGCGTCTCGCTCGGTGCTGCGATTGCGATCAACGAGCTCGCCGATCACCCCCATGCTCAGAGTCTTGTCACGATCAGCGCGCCGATGGCCTTCGACGCGATCGAGAAGACCGTCTCGCCCAAGGCGAAATCATGGGCGTTCACTCAAGCCTCGTTCTCCATGCGATCCGGCAGCCCCTTTCTCTCCAAGCGCGATCCGATCGAAGCGATTGAGCGTCTCATCATTCCGGTGCTCTTGATCCACGGAGGGAAAGATCGTGTCGTCTACGAGCGCCACAGCCGCGAGCTTTACGCTAAGGCCCCAGGCATTAAGCAGTACCTCGACTTCCCCGAAGCGGGCCATGCCGCTGAACTGATCCAGCCTCACCTGGCGGAGTGCGTCAGCGCCATCCGCCAGTGGTTTGACCAGACGCTTCGATGAGTGTTACGGAAGACAGCGCTGTTTCCTTGACAGGAGTGGAGGGAGTAGGTATAGTTTGAGTGTAATACTAAGTAATAACGCTGATCGGTCAGGAGGTTCGCTGCGATGAGACAGAGCAAAATCATCACGATCTCGGTGCCACCGAAGTTGTATCAACAGGCGATGAAGACCGCGAAGGCTAGAGGCATGACGCGGTCCGAGCTCTTTCGCGAAGCCCTCCGACGGTACGAGTTGGAAGTGCACGAATGGCAGGCGCTACTAGCTTACGGTCGCGGCAAAGCCAATGCCGCGGCACTGCAGACGGAGGACGCAGTCGAACGCCTGATCGATGCCTCCCGCCGCTAGGTTGCTGCGGGTCGTTCTGGATACGAACGTGTTGTTCTCGGCGCTGGCGTTTCCCGCGGACAGCCCTCCCTCCAAAGTATTGTCCCTTGTCCTCAATGGCAACGTGCGGGCGTTTGTCTCACCGTTTATCGTGGACGAACTGGAGCGGAACTTGCGAGATGGCGCTCGCTGGGACGAGGAACGTCTGCTCGCGCTCCGCCGGCGGTTGCGATCAGTCGTCACGGTGGTGAGGCCCCGCGTGCGCCTGCAGGTGATCAAGCGGTTGGACGCCGACAACCGGATTCTCGAATGTGCGGTAGCGGCTGACGCCGATATCCTGATTACCGGCGACTTACGGGATCTGCGTCCCTTGGGTTCGTTCCGCGACACCGAGATCCTCACACCACGCGAGTTCCTCACTCGGCACTTCCCGAGAACGTAAAGCGGTAGTCCTTCCAGGAAAATCTTCGGCCATACCATACAAACCCCCTAAAAGTGCCCAACCCTTGTGGAGGCGCGTGAGCGCTCTGCAATCGGCGCTTGGGAAATAGGCCCCGGCGGGCTAGCGTCTAACTTGGCTCCGCGCCTCCCACTCACAGGAGACATGGGTAAGCAGAGTCATGAGTTAGCCAAAGCGTTAATCGCGATCCTCACCAGCTGGCAGGGGGCTGAGCGGGCGATTACGGCCAGTCAGTTGTCGCGGTTTACAGGGGCGAGCACTCGGCGTATCCGCCGCACGATCAGCCGTTTGGTCACCGAGGAGCGGATTCCGATCGCTTCTAGCGTCCAGTGGCCGTACGGGTTCTATCTCATCACCACGGCGGAGGAGGCGCGGGGGACGCTGCGCCAGTACTGGTCGCGCGTCCGCGAGGTCGCCAAGCGCGCTCGGGCGCTAGGGCGTGTGGTGGAGGAGCGGTTCGGCGTGAACTGGCAACGGGAGTTTCCCTTCTTCGATGAGACCGAGCGCTGACGGCCCACAGTTAGAACATGGCTACACGCGCATCGCCAACGAGCTCTTGGAGGCGGTGCTCCGGTACCCGTTCACTGGCGGTGAGCTGAAGCTGGTGCTCGCTATCGTTCGATTGACCTACGGTTGGGGACAGAAGGAGCGGGTTCTCAGTGTTACTGAGTTGGCGCATGTGGCGGCGTTGAGCGATCGGCATGCCAAGCGTTTGCTGCAGCGGCTCGCCCACGACCACGTCATCACCAAACGTCCCATCACCCGGATGCGCGTGCGCATTGGGGTCAACAAGTACTTTTCCACATGGCGTCTGCGCCGCATTCCGTCGGACGCCGCTGTCCCCAGCACACACACCGAGGTGTCCCCATGAAGGGACAGCCGCGCCCCCAGCGCCGGGGACTCCGGAGTCCCCCCTATGAAGAAAGAGAAAGAAGAAAGATTTTAAAGAAAGGCGATCGCGTCATGCAATCCACCGGCTTATCCACAACCAACAATGAGGAGGTCTTCGATGGCAGACAGAAGTGTTCCGATCGACCAGACGTTGCTCGCGTGGATCCGGCAGCGGGCGGCCGAGACGCCGGAGAACGGTTCGATCTGCCTGAACCTCGAGCGGGGGCAGATCACGTGGGTCAGTTACCAGGGCAACCGCACCCTGAAACCGGAACGCCACTTGTGGGACGGCAGCACGAAGTGCAACGCCTCCGGGCGCTGATCACGCAGCGGCGGAACGTTCTGGTGTTCGGGCCGATTGGGATCGGCAAGACGGCGGTGGTGAGGGCGACAGTGGAACAGCTTGAGCACGTTGTGTGGGTATCGAGTATCGCACCGCTCAAAGCGGCGTTGCAGGAGATCGCGCTGCGTCTGGTGCAGATCGGCCGGATCGCCGCGACTGAGCAGGAGACGGTACGCCGTCTACCGATTCCAGCACTCGCGCAACGACTCACCACGGCGCTTGAGGGGTGTGTGCTGGTGCTGGATCGGTTGGAGCAGGCGACACCCTCAATGGCGCCAGCACTTGAAGCACTTATGACGGCACCCGTCACTGTCGGGATTGCCACCGAGCTGCCAACGTCGCCGAAGCTGACGCGTGTCTGGTGGCGCTTCGTGCAGAAGGTTACGCTGGAACCCATGCAACCGGAAGTCGCTCAGCAGCTTTTCTGGAGTCGTGTCGATCGACATGCGGTGCCGCAGCCGCGGTTGTGGGATCGGCTCGTGGTTGCCAAGGGTGGCGGTAATCCACTCGCGATCCTGGCGCTCGCCACACAGGCCGCCGCCGATCCATCGGCGGTCAGCATTGAGCATCCCGCCGGTCGTCGCGAGGTTGATTTGACACCGGTGCTCTTGTGCCTCGGTGCCGTGATCGTTGCCGCACGCTTCGTGGCACTCGGCTTGAACGACGTCGACACCTACATTCTCGCCGGGATCGGCGGAGCGTTCTTCATCGTGGCGCGCTACTTCATCTACCGGCTGCTACGACAGAGGGCACGATGACTGGTTCGTTGCATCCGGGGTCTGACCTCACGCCGAGAAGCTTGGCCAACGCAAGAGTGACCCTACTGGTTGGTTGGGGTGAAGCGATAGGGATGGCCAGGGGATTTGAAGGGGGGTTGTGGTGAGACGGAAAGCGGTAGGCGCGTGGCTCGCGGTGGCGTTGGGGCTTGGTATCACAACTCCGGCGTGGGCCGGAGAGCTCTCAGCATCGTTGACGCAAGCCGAGGTCGTTCGCGCCGCGCTCGCCAATCACCTGAAGATCGCACAAGCGGAAGCCCAGGTGCAGCAAGCACGCCATCAGTTAGACGCTGCTCGACGATGGTTTCGCCCGCAACTGTCGCTTTCTGCTGGGGAACGGTTGGATCAGGACGGCCATCGGGTCGGCGTCCAAGTCTCACAGGATCTTGATGCGCTATGGGATCGTAGTCGGGTGCATGAGGCGCAGGCGATGCTTATCGAGAGCGAGCAAGCGCTGGAGTTGGTGAGACAGACGGTGGTGACCGAAGCTGTTGCAGCGCACGATGCGTGGGTCTTGGCGCAGCTGGAGCGCTGGCGCAATGAACGTCGTCGGGATCGGGCACGCGAGGCATTGCAGCGGGCGCAGCAGCAGTACGACGACGGGCTGATCTCCGCCGCACGATTTGCAGAGTTAGAGCAAATGTTGGAGGATGCCGAGCGATCCGTCACGGAGGCTTCGCTGCGTCTCGGTCAGGCAACTTTGCGTGTGCGGCAGGCAATGGGGGAGTTAGGCACGCCATGACGATCGGCACCTACTTGGCAGGCGGACTTATCGGCGGTTCGCTGCTCGCGCTCGGGTCGGCTCACCCGTTACCGTGGCTCGGGTGGCTCGGTGTATTGTTAGGTGCTATCGCGCCCCACGTCGTCAATCACGGTCGTGCACCATCCATCACGCATAGTCTCTCGGCGTTCGTGGCGAGCAGTCTTTGTTGGTACGGCATCGCATGGCCCAGTGGTGCACGTGTTCAGTCGTTCGCCGCTGGCTGGAGCGCTGGTTACCTCAGCCACCTGTTCTTAGACGCGATGACCGTGCGCGGTGTCGCGCTCTTCTGGCCGAGTCCCGTTGTCGCCGTTCTCCCGAAGCCGGAACGCTTGCGCATCGAACCGCGTACACCTGCCGAGCGCCGGTTGCGTTGGCTACTCTTGGTGATTGCAGCGCTCCTCGTTCCGTTACAAGCCACCGGGCTTCGCAGCACCCTCCATCGTTTACTTCAGACGCCCCAAGCTGCGGAGGAAGACTACATCCGCTTCACCGGTGAGGGATACCGAGTCTGGGTATCATTCAGAGGTTTCTTCACCGCTTCGCAACGACCGGCCTCCGGCACCTGGGAAGCGATTCACGCCCCGAACGCCAATACGCTCTTCCTGCTCGATCCCTCAGGCCACGTCCATCAACTCGGTACCCATCCGACCGACACGATCCGCTGCTCCAGAGCGCGTGCGATCCGTGGCGAACCGATCGAAGTTACAATCCGCGAAGTCATCTTGCGACATCAACCGCTTGGCATTTTGTTGAATGAGATTCCGTCAGACGCTCAGGTCTTCCTCACAGGCTCCGCCTATCTCGAGGAACCCGTCGCCCTACGCTACAGCCAGGAGGAAGCCGCGACGATCACCCTCACCGATCGTCGCCTCGACTTCCACCATGCTCCGATCACCGAGCTCCACCGCCAACGCCTCACCACCATCGAAGTCCTCCGCGCTCATCTCTTGATTCGTACTCTTCGGAGCCCGCGCGATGGTTGAGATGTTTGGGAAGGAGAGATGCTACATCAACCGCAAATTGGCACGGACATTCGAAAGAAAGGGGGATCAACACCGATGACAACAAATGAAGCGAGGACGGAAAGCGCAGCGCCACAACGTTTGGTGGATGTTCATGAGCTTGCTCGACTGCTGAATGTCTCTCCCTCGTGGATTTACCAGCGGACGCGACTGGGGATCGAGGCGATTCCGGTGATTCATGTGGGCCGTCATGTCCGATTCGATCCAGAGGAGGTGATCGCGTTCCTTAGGGCGAAGGAGGATCATGGAAACTCCAACCGTGCGGGCGTATCATAAGGTTCATGAAGTTCAAGTCGCCCATCGACGCGGTGTTGACCGCGCCGGAAGCCGCGAAGCGGTACAAGTTGTCTCATCGCTACATCGTCTATCTTGTCACTCGCAAGGTGGTGAGAGGGAGGAAAGCCGAGGGGGTATGGCTCATCGATGCTCAGTCCATTCGGCAATATTTGTCCCAAGAGCGGAAGCCGGGGCCGAAGCCGCGCCTTAGGGGTACTTGAGTTAGTTCATATGTATGATATGATTGTCCCGCTGAAGTAAGTGGGAGGTAATCGATGGCGCAGGGTAGCGTAATCTGGCGGTGTCGACGTTGCGGCAATCGCACGGATGGAGCCTGCAAGCATCCGAGGGGACGCTACTACATCGTCTACTGGGTTGGCAAACGGCAGCGGTGGGAGGCGGTCAGTCGCATCCGCAAAGATGCCGAGCGTCGGCTGATCGATGTGCAGAGTCAGTTGTACGCTGGCACCTACCGACGCGTACAGCCGATCACGTTCAGCGTGTTTGCCGAGCAGTGGCTGCGCGATTATGCCGCTGGTGCGGTCAAGCCGCTCACGTTGCGACGGTATCGTAGCTTGGTTCATACCCACCTTGTCCCTGCTTTCGGTCACGTTCCTCTGACAACCCTAACACCTGAGGATGTGCAGCGGTTCATGGCGCGAGCGCTTCGCGCACAGACCGCGGCGCCACGCACGATCAATCACGCTTTAGTGGTACTCAAAGGCATGCTCAAGCATGCCCGGCAGTGGGGGTATCTTCGGCAGAATCCCGCCGAGGAGATCAAGCATGCACGCGTCGAGCCGCAGGAGATGGATTATCTTCGACCCGAGGAGATTCGGCTACTGATTGACCATGCTGACGAGCCCTACCGAACACTCTTTCTCACAGCGATTCTGACGGGTATGCGACGGGCAGAACTGCTCGCGCTGCAGTGGGGTGACATCGACTGGCGGAGTCACACGATCTACGTGAGGCGCGGTATCTTTTGGCCGTTGCGTGTTGAGGTAGAGGAACCCGATCGTTTGGACACGTTATGGCAGTTCACGACGCCCAAGACGCAGCGTTCCATGAGGACCGTGGTGATGTCTCCGCGGTTGCAAGAGGCATTGGAGCTGCATCGGATCGGCTGCCCCGTCAGCCCGTGGGACTTGGTCTTCTGCACATCGCGCGGTACGCCGATCGAGCCGCGCAATCTGATTCGCCGGGAGTTCGAGCCGGCGCTGACCCGCGCCGGACTCCGCCGCATCCGCTTCCACGATCTGCGGTATACCTATACGACCTTGTTGATCGCGCAGGGAGCACATGTCAAATTTATCCAGAGCCAGTTGGGTCACGCTTCGGTGCAGATGACGCTGGATCGCTACGGTCACCTGCTGCCGGAGACCCAACACATGGTCGGTGCCAAGCTCGATGCTCAAGTGTTTGGTGATAGCGAAGGCGCGGAGGAAAAGCGTGTCAAGAGTACCTCTCGGGACGGGGCTGGACTTTCTGGTTCTCATGCAGGCTCTTCGGGAATTGGTGAACGCTCAGAGACGTACTCTACGCGTCATAGCACAGTCGCCGTTGCGTTGGTCTAAAGCGTTCGCAGCATGTGCCAAGTTTGGTTGTTGAGAGTGAGGTTGTCATGCGAGTTGCACGTATTGTCGAGTCCACCGTTGTACAAAGTGATGAGCCGATGACGTTACTTCCGATCGAGGGCCATCAAGCAGTCGGAGGGGGTTCAAGATAGCCGCGGTATAACTTTCGAGGAGGTGGGTTACGATGTTGTTTGGAGGAGCCGGCAAGATTCCATTCGAGTTACCTTCTGTCCAGCAATACGAAGGGAAGTGGGTTGCGTTGTCGGACGACGGTCGCATGGTGTATGGCAGTGGGGATACCGCCAGCGATGCGTTGAAGGATGCCGCATCCAAGGGGCATGTTGATTCAACGCTCTTCTACGTTCGTTCTCACCAAGTGTTTGGTGTGTGTGACGGAATGGCCATGGAGGTGTGTGCATGAAGGCCGGTGTTCCCACGCTCACAGAGACAAAAGACGCGATCATCATCCGGATTCCCAAGAACTGGGTCGGAGGGTTACGGTGTCACCAATTGACTGAGTCGGAGGTCTTGCAGATCGCGGCCGCCGGTGAGCGCGAATTTCGGAAAGGCACGACTCAGGAGTTCGGCGCGTTTCTCGCCAAGGGTCATCCAGCGTATGCCAAAGCCTTCCGGCGTGCGCGTTGAAGTCACCGCGCAGTTCCGGCGCTCATTTGCCAAGTTGTCTTTTGATCTTCGTGGGCGGACGGCACAGCGGGTCGCGCTGTTGCATGATGTGGGAACACATGACGTGTACAGGTAATCGGTTTTGTTGTGACGGCACGGTTCTGTGCTAACAGGGTGCTAACAAAATCTTCGCCAGATGGCATAAAACCGTGCAACAGGCAGTAAGCAGCCGACGCGGTAAGTGTCTGTCGATGCAACACATAGAAAATTTTAGCAAACGACGCCAGAATCCCAAGTCGCTTTCGTAAACCGCGGGTCGGAGGTTCAAGTCCTCTCGTGGGCTCCAGTTTGGTAGTTGTATCGGTATCCCACAAGAGGACTTGACGGAGCGCCGATTTAGTCAGGGGGGTTCCGACGAAGAGGAGGAGCGACGCCCCTGGAAGGTGTGGGTGCCTAACCGAAGTCCGAAGCGAGAGCGAGGGATGAGGGTGGCAAGCGGGGTCCCCACAAAGTACCGGAACGAAGTGAGGAAGCTTTGTGGGGCGGAAGTCCTCTCGTGGGCTCCAGATTTCGGGGTCAGCTCGGTAGAGCTGACCCCATTTTGCTGTTGGCGAGGAAATCATAAGGCGATACTCTGGTGATATTCGTGGTGGACGGAAGCTGATGGTTAACGTTGAGCTGAAAGCTTCCAATGCGTCGGCTATGGAGTCTGGAAATCAGAGCGCGATGATCGTCATTACTTTTCGTTGATCGCCAGCGTAAATCTTTCATGACGGATCTTTAGTATCTGGTCGCATCTTATTGGAATTGAGCGTATTGCGTCCTACTTGAGGAGCTTGACTTGGCATGGAAGCTGCTTCCTAATATGAGTGAGAGTATTGTTTTAACGGGGAATATGAGGAGCACGTATAGTGTCTGATCGTAAGCTATTGCATAGATATATCTTGTGGGTTTCGCGGACGGTTGTAGCTGCTGTGCTGATGGCGCTAGTGATGGTGCCTCAGGTGTTGCTAGCCGAGGTCAAGGAGCTGTCCGTTGCTGAACTCGATGAAATCCATGAGTCATCTAGAGGGTTGTGGGCGGCAGGGGCGGTGAGTCAGGATGGTGGGGAGCCGGATGCTGTGGGAGAGGCAACGAGCTTGCCGGTTGTCGATGTATCGCCGATATTTGATGAGCTGTTTGATCAGCTATATCAGGATGTCGTTGGGTCAACGTGACGTATTGCGTTATAGGATAGATGGAGATGCGGTTGCGTAAGCAGATGTCGTTCATCGGTCAACGGTCAACGGGGGCATGGCGTCGTGCTCGCTGGGCGGTGTCATGTCTGGTGAGCGTTGCGCTTAGCGTACAGGGTGCTGCTCCGAGCGCGGCTGAGGTGCTTGCGGTGGATCGGGCTGCCGAGGAGGTGGTAGGGGTGCGTCGCTTCACCACGGATCGGCTCTTTGCCGAGTCGCGCAATGAGCAGGAGGCCTCGTCACTGACGCAGCAGGAATGGCAAGCCGGGGTGGCTGCGCTCCATCTTCGAGCGGTGCAGGCCTATCACGCGGGCCGGTTCGATGAGGCGGTGCGTGGATTCACGCAGGTGCTGGCGCTCGATCCCAATCATCAGGTGGCTCGGGAGTATTTGGCGGAGCGTATCGCCGGTCAGCTGGCGCGTTTGCGCGAGGTATCGGCGCAGGTGCAGTCGCTGACCGCTGATCGCCAGCGGATCCAGGAGGAGACGGCGTCCCGTATCGATCAATTGCAGCAGAGTTTGCGCGCGACGCAGGAGGAGATGGGGCGTCGGCTGGCGGATGAGCGTCAAGCGGCGGAACAGTTGCGTCGCGAGCGGGATGGGTTGTCGCGCCAGGTTGAGGCGGAGCGTGGCCGTGTGGAGGGGGAGATCGAGGTGCGTACCTCGGCGGCATGGCGCGAGATGCGCGAAGCGGCTATGCGTGTGAGTGTGGAGTGGCAGCAGGCACAGGGCGAGGCTGAGGCGTTGACGCAGCGCGTGGTGGAGCTGGAGCGGGCGTTGCAGGAGGGGCGAGCGGAAGCGTCGGAGATGGCCGGTCAGCTGGCTGCGTTGACGAGCGCTCGGACGGCGTTGGAAGCGCAGTTGGCGGATGTGCGGGCGCAGGCGCAGTATCAGACGTCGGCGCAGGAGCAGGCGACCGCTGGGCGCACGCAGATGGAGCAGAGGTTGGCGACGGCGCAGGAGGAGATTGCCGCGTTGACTCAGGAACGCGAGCAGTTGCGGGAAACGGTCGATACGCGTGGGACGCAGCTGACGGATCTTCAGACGCAGGTGGAGGCGTTGACGGCGCGACTGGCGCAGGTGGCGTCGGCCGATGAGGATGTCGCGGCGCTGATGCGGGAGCAGGTGCAGTTGCAGGAGCGGCTGGCGCAGCGCGAGGCGGAGCAACAGGAGCTCCGGGTAGAGATGGTGGAGCGCGAGCGGCAGTTGACGGAGGCGCGCGCGCAGTCCGACGACGCGCAGGCGCAGCTGCAGCGGGTGACGGCGGCGCGGGAGACGGATGCGACGGCCGTCGCGCAGTGGCAGTCGGCCTTCGAGCATGAGCGCGAGGCGTTGGCGCAGCAGTTGGCTCAGGCACAGGATCGGTTATCTGACGCTGAGGCTCGTCGCCAGGTATTGGAATTGGAGCGTCAGTCTGTGGCGGTCGCCACGCAGCAACAGGAAGAGTGGTTTCAGGCTCGCGAGGTGCTGACTGGTCAGGTGGAGCAGCTTGAGCAGCAGTTGGAGCGGCTGCAGGTGCAGCGCGACCAGGAGGTGGCGTCAGCGAAGGAGCGAGAGGCAGCGCTGACGCAGGCCAGGGCTTTGCTGGAGACGCAGCTGGTTGAGGCGCAGAACCGGCTGGGGGATGCGCGGACGCGATGGGATGTGCTGCAGGGGCAGCAGGAGGCGTTGCGCGTGCAGTCGGAGCGCGATGCGGCCGCTGCGCAGCAGCGGGCGGTTGCCTTTACGCAAGAGCGCGATGCATTGGTGCAGCAGTGGGATCAGGTGAGCGGGCAGTTGGCGGTTGCGGCGCAGGAGCGCGATCGGTTGCGCACCACGGTGGATGAGCAGGGGGCGCAGCTGGGGGTGTTGCAGGAGCAGTTGGCGCAACGCGACGCTGAGCGCGGGCAGCAGGTTGTCGACGGGCAGCAGGTGCGGGAGGCATTGGCCGCACAGTTGGATGAGGCGCAGGCGCGCGCGACGGCACTCGCCGAACAGCTCGAGCAGGAGCAGGCGCAGCGCGCTGAGTCGGAGCGGGCGTTGGAGCGGCTGCAGGCGGAGCTGGCCGGGCGCGAGGCGTCACTGGCGGAGACGGCGAGGCGGTTGGACGCGTTGGAGCAGGAGCGGCAGCTGGCGGGCACCGAGGGACAGCAGGAGCGCGACGGGCTCGCGCGGCAGCTGGCACAGCTGCAGCAGGAATTGCAGCGGTTGCGTGATGAGCGCGCGGCGTTGCAGCAGGCGTCGGAGGTGGCTCGCGTGGCGGCAACCTCGGCGGCGCGGCGCTCTTCTGCGCTGCTTCGCAGCTTCGAAGAAGCGAAGGAGAGCGTTGAGGGGTTGGATCAGCAGCTGGCGCGCGTGCGCGTGTGGCATTGGCGGTCGCTCATTCGGCTGCGGACAACGTTGGCGGCGCGGCACGAGCAGATACGTGCGTTGCAAGAAGAGCTGACATCGGTGGAGCAGCTGGTGACTCGGGTGACGGAGAAACTGAGCGAGCGCACGGCCGGGGATCAGGGGCGCGACCAGCGCGTGCAGCAGCTGGAGCAGGAGCTGATGGGAGCGGCACAGCAGTTGGAGGATGCGGGGCGGACGATCGAGCGACTCAACGCGGAGCGGGATGCTGCTCGGCAGGAGCTTGAGGCGCGCGTCGTGGGCGTGCGCGATGAGTCGCAGGCGGCCGTCGCGGAGTTGCAGCAACGCCTGGAGGCAGAGCAACGATCGGCACGCGACGTTTCGCAACAGCTGGCGTCGGCGTCGCAGACGGTTGATCAGCAGCGACGAGAGATCGCGGCATTGGGCGATCAACTGACGCAGGCGCGTCAGCAGGGCGGACAGTCGGAAGAGGCGCGCGTGGCGGCGCATCGTCAGGTGGTCCAGCTTGCGGAAGAGAAGAGCGAGTTGGCTCGTGCCGTCGAGACGTCCGGTCAGCAGTTGGAGGTGTTGACCAAGCGATGGGAGGAGACGCGGCAACAGCTGATTCAAGCTGCTGAGGTGATCCAGGCCGAGCGCTCGCAGACGCAGACTCTTACCCAGAAGCACGCGGCAGAACGGACACAGTGGCAGCAACAGATAACTCAGCTTACGGAGCAGGCCGCACAAGCCGCCACCGCGACCACGGCCACCGCCACGCTGACGCAGGAGCGTGCTGCGTTTCAGCAGCAGCTGGCGCAGCAACAGGAGAGCCAGCGGCAGCTTCAGGCGACGCTCGTACAGCGCGAGTCGGCAGCACAGGAGCTCCGGGCGACCTTGACGCAGCGCGAGCAGCAGCTCGCCGAGGCGACGACGCGCCTGGAGACGGCGACTACTCAGGCGGCGCAGCTGCCGGCGCTTCAGCAACAGCTTGCTCAGGCGCAGGTGCAGCGCGATGAGGCGCGGGCTCAGCTGGCACAGCCATCGACCACATCGGAGCGCGCGACGCAGCAGCCGGTGGAGTTGCAGGAGGCGCGCGAGGCGTTGACCCGGCAAGTGGCACAGCTTCAAGTGGATTTCTCGACGATGACTCGTCAACTGGAGACGGCGCAGTCGGAGCGGGCCCAGGCGATCTCTACGCGCGAACGGCTGCAGTCGCAAATGGCGGAGTGGAAGGCCGGACAGACGTTGGAGGCGGAGTCGGCGCTCAGTCAGCTCCGTCAGCTCACGCGGGAGCGAGACGAGCTGTCGTTGCAGTTGGTTGGCCAGCGGGATCAGTTGACGCAGATCGTCCGGCAGTTCAAGGATGCCGAGCAGCAGTTGCACGCAGCGGAGGCCGAACGGAGCCGGTGGCAGCAGCAGATCGAGCAGCAGCAGACGCTTCGCGAGCAGATGACGCTCGCGTTTGAGAAGATCCGTCAGGCGCTCGCCAACGAGCAGCAGTCGGTCGTCTCGCTGGGTCGTGATATGGAAGCATTGGCGCAGCAGCTGGCGCAGGAGCGGCAGGCGACTGAGCAGTTACGCAGCGAGAACGCACAGCTCCGGCAGCAGGCGGCATCCGGTTCATCCGAGGCGACGGCTCAACGGCAGGATGTCGAGCAGCAGCTGGCGACGCTGCGTCAGCAGGAGGCGGCGTTTGAGAAGACGGTGCAGGCGCGCGCGCGGCTCTATGAGCGGTTGGGTACCGCGTATGCTTACGCCAAGCTATACGATCATGCAATCACCGCGTACGAGCGGGCGCTGGAGCTGGGTCGTCGCAACGCGACGCTCCATTACTACCTCGGCATCCTCTACGGTCATGTCCGGCACGATACCGTCAAGGCCACCAACCACTTCGAGCGTTACCTGCGTCTCCATCCCTCGGCACCACGCAAGAAAGAGATCCAAACCCTCCTCTCCCGCTGGTCTTCCCAGTAATCTTCAGGTATTTTCTTCTCGGTTTCCCGTTGCTCTTCCCAAGTTGTCGTCGGAATCCCCAGCGCTTTTCCTGCCTAATCCTCTTTGTTCGTGTTCGAGCGAGGAGGCAGAATGCCGACGAGTCGAGAACTCTCATCTTCAGGCGGGAGGAGACTTCTCGACTCCGGCCTCGCATCCGCCTGTCCCGAGCGCAGTCGAGGGACTCGGCCTCCGCTCGAAGACAACGCTAGTCACCGTCAGACGGAGGTCGCTAGGTTTATCAGATAGACATTCCCTTTCCAAATCGCGACAATGGGTGAACGACGGCTGGCAAAGGCAGCCGCGCTAGGTCGGGAGGTGGTTATGGCACAGATGTGTCCTTTAGTTCCCCATAATCCTGTGAAGGCTGAGGTATTGGAAGGCCGATCTGATTTTGTTGCCTATACTTGCCTTAGATGCGGGCGATTTGCCTTGCCGGACCCATCGGGTTTCTTGAGCGCTCTGAGCGAAGAGCAGTGTTGGAAACTGTCAGCTTGTTTGCGGGAACGAACTCTACATGGTAGACAGCTCACTGCCGTTGTGGCCGTGCGGCCTTCCGTCTTGGACGACAAGATAAACATCGTGGCTTGGGAAGATTTGTTGAAGGAATTCCCCGGCCAGTCTGTTCCTGAACGGTTTGAGCGTGCGCTGCTAAATCTCTCGAAGGTAGATGTGCCTTTGGGGACGAGGATGGACTTCACCGGTCACGGTCTGGAGTCGGTAACATTTGCTGAACATCGTAAGGCGGCATCATATGTTCTCCAACAGCTTGCTAAGGATGGATTGATTGAGTACGAGGGCGGCGCCGGTGTGATCTTGACTGCAATGGGATGGAATCGCGTGGCCGAGTTATCGCTTCGTCCTGAGGGAAGTAACAGCCGACAGATATTTGTGGCGTTGAAGCAGAGTGGGGACTGGGAATCGCTGCGTGATAGTTTAACGGCGGGAGTAGAAGCTGCCGGTTTTAAGGCGCGTGTCGTTACCGACGTCCAGCACAATGAGAAGATAGACGATAGAATCATCGCTGAAATCAGGAGAAGCCAGTGCTTGGTGGCTGATCTGACAGGAGAGAGGCCGAATGTGTATTACGAGGCCGGATTTGCCAGAGCACTGGGAAAGCATGTGATATTTACATGCAAGATGGGGACCGAAGTTCACTTTGATATTCGTCAGTATAACCGCATAGAGTGGGAGACTTCTGATCAGCTGGAGAAAGATCTCGAATATCGCATTCGAGCCACGATTCTTTGAACATAGCGTGATATGTGTTTCTCGTATTGTGCGTTGTGTCAGGAGACAGTTAGGCCATGGCGCGGTTTAGGGAGTTGCTGCGGGACAGGGATTTCTCGCTGCTCTGGTTCGGGCAGATGGTATCGCAGTGTGGCGATCGGCTGACGCAGCTGGCGCTGGTGGCGATCGTCACGGGGCTGCGTCCGGGTTCGGCGATGGAGCTGGCGCTGTTGATCGTCTGCACAACGGCGCCGACCTTCTGCGTCGGGCCGTTCGCGGGCGTCTTTGTCGATCGGTGGGATCGTCGACGGACGATGATCGTGTGTGACTTGGTGCGCGCGGCGCTGGTGTTGGGGATCGCGGTGTTGATGATGTTGCCAGGGACGTTGCCGCTCGTGTATCTCTCCGTGTTCCTGATCTTCTCCGCGACGCGGTTCTTCCTGCTGGCGAAGCTGGCGCTGGTGCCGGAGCTCGTCACCGGCGATCGGCTATTGCTGGCCAACTCGGTGACCGGCGCGTCCGGATTGGTGGCGGCGGGCCTCAGCTTCGCGGTCGGGGGGTGGGTGATCGTCAGAGCCGGTGTCATCGGCGGCCTGGTGCTCGATATGGCGAGCTACCTCGTGTCGGCGGCGGCGTTGGCGTTGATGCATGTGCGGTTTCGGACTCAGCAGCAGGGTGAGCCGGTGGTGCGGGTTGCGGTGCGGTCGGTGTGGCACGATCTAGTCGAGGGGATCCGGTGGCTGGTGGGGCTTCGGCATCTGCGGGCGACGATCCTGGCGATGTGCCTCTTGTGGTCGGCGATCGGACTGCTGGCGGTCGTCGGGACGGTGTGGGTGCAGCATCTGTTGGACACGAATCCGGCGCATCTCGGATTTCTGGTCAGTTTGCTGCTGGCGGGGGTGCTGGTTGGGTCGTTGCTGTTTGGGCGGATCGGCGGGCGGTGGGATCGGACGCAGTCCATGCGGTGGTCGCTTGTTGGTATCGGGGGCACGATCGTCGGCCTCACGCTGGGGCTGCGGTTCGCGCCATCGGCGTCGCTTGTCGGCGCGTTGATGGCGGTGCTGGGGTTGGTGGCGTCGCCGGCGGCGGTCTGTACGCCGACGGTGATTCAGGAGCGGCTGCCGCAGGATCTGCGAGGACGGATTTTCAGCAGCGTGACGCTGCTGGCGGATGGGGCGATGGCGGTAAGTCTCTTCATCGGCGCGGCGTTCGCTGATCGCTTCGGCGCGGCGAAGGTGTTGCTGGCGCTGGGTGTCGGGTTGTGTTTTGGCGGCCTGCTGGGATTCCGCCGATCGCGGATGAGTGCATTGTAGGCGCGTTGACAGTCGATTGGGACGACCGTATGATGGGCCGGTATGAGGCTGAAGGAGGCGAGAGATAATGGCAGAGAATGTTGTTGAGTTGACGGAGATGAATTTTGAACGCGAAGTCGCGCAGGCCGATCGTCCGGTGATGGTTGATTTCTGGGCCGGGTGGTGTCAGCCGTGCCGGATGCTGTCGCCGGTGGTTGAGGAAGTGGCGAAGGATTCGGCTGCGCGCTGCAAGGTGGGCAAGCTGAATGTGGATGATCATCCGCAGCTGGCCGCCCGGTTCAATGTGATGAGCATTCCTACTCTGATCTTCTTTAAGCAGGGACGGGAGGTCGATCGCGTGGTCGGTGTGATTGGCAAGCCGGAGATCGTCAAGCGGATCGACAAGCTCGGATGAAGCTGGCGGTCCTCGCGTCGGGCGAGGGGACGAACTTCCAGGCGATCGCTGAAGCCGAGCGGTTGGGGCACTTGGGCTCGGCAGCGCTCGTGCTGCTCGTCAGCGACCAGCCTACTGCTCGCGCGTTGGAACGCGCCAAACAGCTCGGCGTGCCTGCTCGTATCATTGATCCCGTGGTGCATCGCTCGCGCGAGGTGTTTGATCAAGCGTTGATTCGTCTGCTGGAAGAGCAGGGGATCGAGCTGGTCGCACTCGCTGGCTACATGCGTGTTCTCTCCGCGCCCGTCGTGCAGCGGTTCCGCGGGCGACTCATCAATATCCATCCTGCGCTCCTACCGTCGTTTCCCGGTGCTCATGCGATCCGTGACGCGCTGCGCCACGGTGTGAAGATGACCGGCGTTACCGTTCACTATGTCGACGAGGGTGTTGATACCGGTCCGATTATCGCGCAGGAGTCGGTGCCGGTGCTATCGGATGACACGGAGGAGACGCTCGCCGCACGGATTCACGTGGTGGAGCATCGGTTCTATCCGGATATGCTGCGGCAGATCGCCGAGGGGCGTGTGCGGTTGGATGGACGACGCGTCGTGGTTACTGTGGCAGCGGGATCGGCAGCGCGAGCTGATCGACGGTGAGCTTGCCGCGGTGCAGCAGGTCCAGTTGATTGGCGGACGAGAGCTCCAGCGTTGTGCCGGAGTTCAGTTCTTCGATCAAGATTGAGTCGAAGCGCCGGTAGTTGTAGCTGCGGAAGACATCGGTGATGACGTCGGCCGCCTCGGCCAGTGAGGCGCGCCAGGTGGCATCGGGCACGCGTGGCTCGATGTTGAGCAGGAAGCGGAACCGCGCACCATCCAGGCGCCACTCCGCCGATCGCACGTCAAACCGGTTGCTCAGGATCGGGTCGAGTTGGAATTCGATACGGATCCGTCGGCAGACCTGCTCAGCGAGAAACTTCGGCATGTAGATGTCGGCTACCTGCAAGTAGCTGCCGTTTTGATTGGCGATCGCCTTGGGGTTGAGTTTCAACTCTCGGATCAGCCGTTTCTGGTATTCGTCCCGCGAGATATCCAGGAGTCGCGCCCGCCGGACGTCCTGCGTATAGCCGATCAGCGTCAGCTCGGCGCCGATCTTGCCGGTATCGGCGATCACCACCACGTAGAAATCGATTGGGGCATCGGTGCTCATCGTCACGCGGTGGACATCGAGGACGACGTGCTCGATCGCGTCGGCCGCCTCCTCTGAGATCCGCATCGCGTCGTCCAACAGCCCATTCTCCAACGGTAGGTATGTCCAGAGCGTCTTGCCGATCAGGCGGACGGTGACATTCAGCTGGTGTTCGGTTCGACAGATCGTTGTGAGGGATTCGGTGATGCGGTCGGCGGAGTATGTGGCTTTGTCGCAACCAGCGATCAGCAGCCAGCACAGTGCTGCGCCGATCGTTTGCAGCCGGAGTGATCGATGGGTATGCGAAAGCGGACGCTCAATCATATGCCGGGCCTTCTCTACAGACGTGCAGTCGATGGCGCGTGGCGACGACATTACGATAGCGAGAGAAGTGGTGCGTGTACCTTGCCGTATTCGGCGAAGATCCGCTCGATCTCGTCGTACTCCAGCTCGTCCCGCTGCAGCAGTTCGTTGGCAAATCGTTCCACCAACGCCGATTCCTTGATGAGGAGCGCCTCCACTTCTTTGGCGCATTGCTCCATGATTGTTTGCGTCTCGGCGTTGAGTTTCTTCTTCAGATCCTCGGAGAGCTGTGATTCGGGGATGACCGTGAAGTCTCCTAGAAATCCGTTCACACCCATGCCGTAGCGCCAGACCATCGCGTGCGCGTATGACATCGCCGCGCGGAAGTCGGAGGAGCATCCGTCAGACGTGACGCCAAACTTCACTTTCTCCGAGACGTAGCCAGCGATCGCCACCTTGATGTTAGCCATGATGCGTTCGCGGCTGTGGGTAAACCACTCTTCACGCGGTTGCCCGTAGACGACGCCGAGTGTGTCTTTCCTGGCGACGATTGAGGCTTTGAAGACGTCGTCGGTCGGGTGGAGGATGTACATGGTGACCAAGTGGCCGGTTTCGTGATAAGCGATCGTCCGACGCTCGACGTCCGTCATGCGACGCTTCCGCTTCAGCCCCAGGTCGATCCGCTCGATGGCCTCGGAGACATCATCCATGATGATCGTATCGCGTCCCTGCCGTGTAGCGATCAACGCTGATTCCCGTACCAGATTGTGCAGCTCCGCTGGACTTTTGAAGACGGTCTTGCGGGCCAGCAGCGGAATGTTGATCGACGGGTCGCACTTCACTTTCTTGAAGTAATGCTCAAGGATTTTCTGGCGTCCGTCAAGCCCCGGCTTGTCGATGTAGATCTTCCGGTCGAACCGCCCCGGACGCAGCAGCGCGTCGTCGAGACTGCTCTCGGCGGCGTTGGTGGCGCCGATCACGATCACCTGGTAGTCCTTGTTGCTCAATCCGTCCATCTCGGCCAAGAGTTGGTTCTGTGTGCTGTTGGTCTCCTCGGTGCCGCCGAAGGCGCTGAAGACACGCTTTCGGGCGATCGCATCGAGCTCGTCGATGAAGATGATGCAGGAGCCGTGCGCGAATGCCAACTGACGAGCCTTCTTGAACAGTTTCCGGACGCGGCTGGCGCCGACACCGACGAAGATCTCGACGAATTCGGCGCCCGACATCGAGATGAAGGGAACGCCTGCTTCCGTAGCGATCGCTTTGGCCAGGTATGTCTTGCCGCATCCCGGCGGTCCGATCATGAGGAGGCCGCGGACGATCTTGCCGCCGATCTGCTCGAGGCGTTTATGATCTTTGATGAGTTGAACGACTTCCCATGCCTCTTCTTTCACCTCGTCGATACCGATGATGTCGTCCCAGCGGATGTTGACCTCTTCGCCCTTGATCTGTGCTTTGTCGAGTTTGGAGAAGCCACCGCGCATCAGCATCGTGTACATCATGACGAAGATCGCGGCGTTGAGTGTGACGAGTAGAATCTGCAAGGGCATTTGGGCGATCGTCAGATTGCGATAGAACGATTCGAGCGACATCAAGCCCCAGATGGTGAGGATGATGAGCAAAATGAGAGCGAAGATGACCAGGATCTTGATCCAGTGGAGCTGGAAGAAAACTGTTATCTGTCGGTACCACGATGGTTTTGCGAGATAATTCTTCTTAGGCATTGTTAGAAATCCTCCAGAGAACGAAGTATAACATAGGCGTTGATCTCAGTCAATTCACGTAACTTGTCTCGCTGCTTGACGTTTCGTATTATCTATGTTACGATCCCACCCCAATGAAGACGACCATTACTTCTATTGTGGCCAGGGAGATTCTTGATTCACGTGGAAATCCTACCGTTGAGGTAGAGGTTCGATTGGAAGGTGGTGTCGTTGGGCGAGCCGCCGTTCCCAGTGGGGCATCCACCGGTATTCATGAGGCGCTCGAGCTTCGTGATGGCGATAAGAAACGTTTCGCAGGCAAAGGGGTGCTCAAGGCGGTAGCCAACGTGCAGGATCTGCTGGCTCCGGCGTTGCTCAAGGCTGATGCGGGGGAGCAGGCGCAGATCGATCGCCGGATGATTGAGCTTGACGGGACGCCGAACAAGTCGCGATTTGGAGCCAACGCGATCTTGGGGGTGTCGTTGGCGGTGGCTCGGGCGGCAGCAGCGGCGAAAGGAGAGCCGTTGTACCGCAGTCTCGGCGGCCGGTCGGCGCACGTGCTACCGGTGCCAATGATGAACATTTTGAATGGCGGCGTCCATGCCGATAATAATCTCGATCTGCAGGAGTTTATGATCATGCCGGTCGGTGCCAAACGTTTCTCCGATGGGCTGCGGATGGGAACGGAGGTGTTCTATAGTCTCAAGGAGATTCTGAAGAAGCGCGGGTTGGTGACGGCGGTCGGTGACGAGGGAGGGTTTGCGCCCAGTCTGTCGTCCCACGAAGAGGCGATCAAGCTGTTGATTGAGGCCATCGGGGTGGCGGGATACGAGCCAGGTCGCGATGTGGTGTTGGCGCTGGATGCTGCGTCGAGTAGTTTCTATCGGGACGGAAGCTATCACTTCAAGGTAGAGGAGCCGAGACAGCGTCGGGCAGATGATCTGGTCGCGTGGTACGACGATTGGTCGAAGCGGTTTCCACTTTTCTCGATTGAAGATGGACTGGCGGAGGAAGACTGGGATGGGTGGAAGCGATTGACAGATCGCGTGGGTGATCGTCTGCAGCTGGTGGGTGACGATCTCTTCGTGACGAATCGCACGCTCTTGCAGCGTGGGATTGACGGTGGTGTGGCGAATGCCATTTTGATCAAACTAAATCAGATCGGTACGTTGACAGAAACGTTGGAAGTAATGGATCTGGCGCGTCGAAAGGGATATGCGGCGGTGGTGTCGCATCGATCCGGTGAAACGGAGGATGTGTTTATCGCGCATCTGGCCGTGGCGACGAATTGCGGGCAGATCAAGACCGGATCGCTCTGCCGTTCGGACCGGACCGCCAAGTATAACGAGTTGTTGCGGATTGAAGAGGAGTTGGGTAGCCGCGCCGAGTATGTTCGACCGGAGCGACGCGATGCGCGTTCGTCGTCTCGTTCGCCCGCTCATGTCTGAAGTGCTGGGTCGTCGCCGACGACGGTTGCTTGGTATTATTCTGATCGGCGTCGTGATCTTCAGCCCTGGTTTCCTGCAGATGGGGCGTTTGCGCTGGCGTTCCTACCAGCTGCAGCGGCGGATTGATGTGGCATATGCAAAGAATCATCAGTTAGCGGAGCAGGCGCAACGCTTAGAGTCGGATCCGGTATATATCGAGCAGGTGGCGCGCCAGCGACTGGGCGTTGCTCGAGCAGGGGAAACGATCGTTGAGGTTGAAGAGACGGAATAGTTCGGTGGCTGGAGTAGTGACGAAAAGCAGGGTGTGATCACGATCAGTGAATTCGTCGGGTGCTTTGCCGCTCGGCATGCGTCACCTCACATGGTGCACGGCTTGACAGCGGATGTTGGTTGCCGTAGGATGCAACCGAGTTGTTTCGGTGCGGGGTGGAGCAGTCCGGTAGCTCGTCGGGCTCATAACCCGAAGGTCGTTGGTTCAAATCCAACCCCCGCTACCAATTCTCCCTTGAGTCCTCTGAATCCTTCCGTGGATTCTCCGATCGTTGGGTTAGCCGGTTTCTCTGTGAGCATCTTTCCTGACAAGCAACAACCACGCCAGTTATTGTGCTGATTTCACTGCTCATGTGGTGTTGTCTTGGTTGAACTTGAGCTGTCGGCGATTTGGCGGATACCAAGTACGTTACCTTCGACGGTTTTCGTGATCGGTTGCCGACGTCCTGTTCTTAAGTGCGATGTGCCCGAATCGGTTTGAGCAGACCTTGGTCATATCAGAATTGTATCTATCTACTGATGAATGGGTTGCTGCATTAGATGGTGATATGTGGAATGGGGTTGCTCAGGGTTTGCTGATGGTGTTGTTCGTCTATCTGTTCTAGGTGTTGCCGGTTTCGTGTTTCGCGGAATTCGCCGAAAAGACGCAGGGTGGCACCGTTCTTGCGTTCTAGTGTTTCCGTAAACCATCACGAAGTAGGCTGGTAATACATTTTGGCTTCCAAAGTCTGGCGGTATTTGGCTAGTGTGTTTTAGTAGGCAGACTAAACAGGGTGCGTGCAGATGGATGAAGAGCTGACGTCGACCGATACCGATCAAGAAGTTGTTGTGGCGTCATTGGGTGCTGGCGGATCGGCTCGCACGCGTACGTCCGGTATCACTCCGTCCATCAGCTACCGTATTGCTACATCTCGCACCGATCTCGAAGCAGCATATCGCCTCGTCCATCAACAATATACGCGTCGTGGTTATATCGAAGAACATCCCTCAGGTTTATGGCTTTCCATCCACAACGCTTTGCCGGAGACCACGACCTTTATCGCTACACTGCGCTACGGTGAGGGCCAGCAGAAGTTGTTGGGTACTGTGACGTTGGTACCCGATTCGCCGCTGGGATTTCCGATGGATACCATCTATCGGGCTGAGCTCGATCGCTTGCGGAGTGCTGGGCGGCGCATTGGCGAGGTGACAATGCTGGCGTCACATATCGATGCTGCTCCGCTCGAAGGATCCGGCCGATTGGCGATCGATCGGTGTCGCGTTTTCTTTACGCTGTTCAGGTTGGTGTTTCGCGAAGCATCAGCGCGCTTTGGGCTCGATGATTTATGCATTGCCATCCACCCGACGCACAGTTTGCTCTACGATCAGATTGGGTTCCAGGATTTTGCACCGCTCGTCTCTTACTGTCGAGTCAACGGCAATCCAGCGCTAGGTAAACGTGTTGACTTACACACGGTACGTGTTCGATTGGCGCTTGGCAAGCGTCCGGCGATTTATCGGGTCTTCTTCGGTCAGGTATCAGCTCTTGTGCTTGACAGGCCGAAGTTTGTGATGACTCCTGAGGATCTCGCCTATTTCTGCTTGGATCAGACTGAGTTGTTACCGCAGGCTTCTCAGAGTGTGGTTGAGTATCTCATCAGCCGCTACCGCTTGTATCACAGCACAAAATCGATACTAGCATAACATTTAATAGTATAGTTTTCAGCCAGCTAGTTTTTATACTGTTTTTCGTATGAGACATTGTGCACAGAATGATACCAATGGATTGTCGGTATACGATTGTGCTGAACACGCTAATGCTTGGTATTCTTGGTATATGTATATTCACAAGTTATTTAATTGTAATGTATTACGTGTTAGTCGATGATCTGATTCGTAAAGAGGATTCGTTGGCATAGAAGATGCTTCAATAAGGTGCGTTTTAGAATTCGATCTCAACAATCGAGTTTAAGTAAGTGTGTAAATCGTGTATCTAACGGGAGGGTAAGATGAAGAAGTTAACTTGGTTAACAGCTGGATTGCTGGCGGTAACGCTGGCAAGCACTCCGATCGCTTGGGCATACTCTGATGCTAGCTCAGCGATCTCTGCAAATTTCACCGGTGAAGAGGTGTTCTTCAGAACCAACTTCACCAACGGTGAGTTAAGCTGGCTCTACGCGCCGGATGCCGGTGTCAACACGCTTGCAGCCGCTGCGTTGCGGACGTCGATTCCGTGGACGCTGGGCTTGGATCTCGGGACGCCTGTTTTTGGTGATGAGAAGTTCGCGATCATCACCGGCGTTTCCGGTGGGGGGACGATCGTCACCCACGAGGGGACGTTGTTGGATGATGTCACCGGTGCTGACGCAGCAGCGTTCGCTGACTTCATCAGTGGCGGGCTCGAGATCTTTGGTCTTGGTCAGATCCGGACGGTTGGTGGAGTTTCTACTGCTGTTGAGAAGGACTTCTCCACCGTGCCGAATCCTGGTGACGATATCGCCACGCAGATGACGTTTGTGCTGCGCGGTCTGCCGATCACCGGTGTTGTGGGTGGTCCGTTCATCGGGACAGTGGCTACGCTTCTTGGTCCCGGCGGTATATTGGAATTCGTCGAGGATGCGGATGTGGATGCCAAGTTTACTGATCCGAGTCCGGGTATTCCACTGACGACGGCTGAGTTTGACCAGACGACTGGTGAGTATGATGATGGTGTGGCGAACAATGAGAACGAGAAGGACGTCAACGCTCTGGATGATCCGCAGCAGTCGAAGTTCCTGACGTTCTCTTACGCGCCAACCGTTGGCGACAGCCTCTCACTGGTAGATCAGTGGGATCTGGCCGGTGCGTTTTCTGATACCGCGTACAAGGTTACCATCGGCGGGGTGAAGTACTACCTGCAGGGTGCTGCGCAGTTCGTGAATCTGGGTAGGCCGTTCCTGATTACCGGGGGAACGGGGGCCGGTTTGTTCGGTACGGGTACGAGGTTTGACATCTCGGGTCAGCTGTTGTTCGGTTTTGATCCGGCGTCGAACCCGGCGTTTGCCAACCCGGATGATCCGTCGAAGTTCACGTTCGTGGCTGGTGCTGGTATCGGTGCCCTTCCGCAGTTGAAGGGTGGTCCCGTGATTCCGGAACCGACGACGGGGTTGTTGTTGGGTCTCGGTATGGCTGGTGCGGCGGCGATTCGTCGTCGGCGCTCAGTTTAAGCCGAAACCTCGTTTGTAAGACGTAACCCTCCCAAACCAAACAGCCGCTGCTTCAATTGAAGCAGCGGCTGTTTTTTTGTGTTTACCTGCCCGCTTTTGGCAGAGAGACCCCATCAGGGTTCTACTGGAGGACGCTTGTCTCTGCGCATGTGATGTGCTTCTGGAGAGTATCTCTTCCCTGGATCCCGCGATCCTGCCCCCAAGTTTTCGGATAGGCGCCCGTCCGCTCTGTGCGGTGTAAAGTAGACGTCGTTCTTCTCCAATTTCGGCGGAGATTGTGTGTTTACGTGTTGTGTGCAGCGTATATCGTTCTGTGTGTTTCAGGGGTAGCTGTGGCTGATAGTACCTCGTCAACATAGAGCTGACGAATTCTTGTTCGAGGGGGAGGCGGCCGAAGGCCGATGAGTCGAGAATCTACCACCCGTCAGCATGATGTGGATGATGCGCTAGTACAGCGTCTGCGTGAACGAGACAGGTGGTTCGGCTTCGAGCGGAGGCCGAGCGGATGCGAGGCCGGAGTCGAGAAGTCAGACACCGGTTGTTCTCGACTCTCCGCCAAACATCACGGCGGATCGTTTGAACACGAACCTGGCAGGATCAGGTGGACAGCGCGCTGGGGCCGAGGATCTCTTGAAATCGGTAGGAGGGGTAGCATTGCTGCAAGTGCTGAATTTGCTCAGCGCTGGCTTGTTGGAACAGGGAGGTTCTTTCGACGAAGAGGTATCGAAGGTCTTCCGGCTTCAGCAGCATCTTCTGTGCGAGTTGTTCTGGTTTGGCTCGTTTCTGAAAGAAAAGTCGGTGGATGCCTAGTTTGTTTGCTGCTCGCAGCTCTTGGTCAGCGAGATGGAAATCAAGAACTTTAGCGATGGCTGAGTGGTGGTTGGCACCAGGATAGACCCGTTCCCCGGCGAGGTCGTGGAAGGAGAGGAACCGGTAGAGCAGGTCGTGCTTTGGGTGCACGGCGATGCAGAGTGTGGTGATCGAGGTCAGGAATCGCGCGTAGTCGAACCACAGTTTGAAGAGGTTGAAGACGAGAAAGAGCTTCTTGGAGTTGAGCATCAGGAAAACGCCGCGACCAAAGAGATCAGTTCTGACGGCCAGCATCGAGCCTTCGGCGAGCCGTCGCCCTTGTCGGCGTAGGCCATCGAGCTCGTCACGGTAGATGCTGTCCATGGGAAGGCCGAGTGGAGAGTCAGCGATCAGTGTGATGGTACCAATCACCTCGCCTTCCAAAAGTGCGACAAACGTCGTGGTTTGCGGTAGAGCGTTGAACAGTGATAATTTGATATCGGATGAGGATTTCGATGACGTGTACCCGCGTTTGGCGTACTCTTGCTGGACCAGCTTGGTGGCGGCCTCCAGCTCATCGCGGGTCTGGGCGACGCGAAAGGTGATCGCTTTGAGAAACGCTTTGAGGTTTCGCGGGAGTCGATCCGCGGTCAGAGCGGAAGACTCGGCGTGGCCAAGAGTGTTTGATGCTGAGTCATGAACAGCCACCAGCGTACTCCTCATGTGGTCGGTGGTCAGCCGCGCCGATCACTCCAAATAGTGGTCTAACAGCTGGTCACAGATAAACTGATAGTAGCGTTCGCGTTCCGCGCGGTGCATCATGGTGAATGTGACACCGATCTCAAACGTGGCTGCATCGCGCTCGCTCCGCCGTTTGCACCAGGTGATGATACCGCTGGCGGTGAACGGGTGTTGTTCCGCGGGAAGATAGATCGAGAGCTCGCACGGGGTGTTGAGCGGGATCTCCTCGGACATGAGTAGGCGCAGCCCTCCTCCGCTGAGGTCCGATGCTGTGGTGTTACCGGTGAGATCAAGGTTGGCGTCGCGTTTGATGCGATAGCTCACGCGGACCGGCAGGGAGAGACGATCTGCCTTGCGACGGTCTGGCGAACGCGTAGGTGAGGTTGCTGAACGTCGTTTCATCTCACTATTCCACCCGTTAGTTTACCATTGTGATGACATACAACTTGGTAATATTATGGCACAGGCTCTGGGGGTGGGCAAGGGGTTTTCAGCGTCGGTGAGTGGATAACGAGCGGTTTGACACCCGTCTGAGCGGTATGTTATAGTGCCGCAAAGGTTACAACCAGTGATCGAACGATACACATTGCCTCGCATGGGTCAGCTCTGGAGCGACAATCGTCGCTTCCAGACGATGTTGCAAGTCGAGATTCTCGCGTGCGAGGCGCTTGCCAAGCAGGGCGTCATTCCCACCAAGGCGTTGAAGACCATCAAACGGAAGGCCCGCGTAACTCCTCAGCGCATCCAGGAAATTGAAGCCCACACCAAACACGATGTGATTGCGTTCCTATCGAATCTTCGGGAGTCTGTGGGGCCGGCGGCTCGCTTCGTGCATCTGGGATTAACGTCCAGCGATGTGTTAGATACGTCGATGGCGGTTTTGATGCGTGATGCGGCGCTGCTGCTTCTGGAGGATATCGATCGCTTGACGCGTGCGCTGGCGCATCAGGCTCGCCGCCACAAGTTGACGGCTATGATTGGGCGGACGCACGGCGTGCATGCTGAGCCGACGACGTTCGGCCTGAAAATGGCCCTCTTTTATGAAGAGATGCGGCGTCATCGAGTGCGGCTTCAGGAGGCGTGTGCCGTGATCAGCGTGGGGAAGATCTCCGGCGCCGTGGGGACGTACGCCAATATTGATCCGGCTGTCGAGGTGTATGTCTGTCGCAAGCTGGGGTTGGAGTCTGCCAGTATCTCCACCCAGATCATTCAGCGCGATCGCCATGCCCAGTATCTGACCACGCTGGCGCTGGTCGGAGGGTCGTGTGAGAAGATCGCCACCGAGATTCGCCATCTGCAGCGGACCGAGGTGCTGGAGGTGGAGGAGCCATTCAGCGAGGGGCAGAAGGGATCTAGCGCGATGCCGCACAAGCGCAATCCTGTCGTCTGCGAGAGAATCGTCGGGCTAGCGCGTCTTCTGCGCGGTCATGCGCTGGCGGCGATGGAGAACATCGCTCTCTGGCACGAGCGGGATATCAGCCATTCATCGGTGGAGCGAATCATCGTGCCGGACAGCACGATCGCGCTCGATTACATGTTGACTCAGCTGACCGAGGTGATCGAGAAGTTAAACGTGTATCCGGATCGGATGCTGGTGAATCTGGATCGGACCAAGGGGTTGATCTTTTCGGAACGGGTGATGGTGGAGATGATCAAGCGCGGCGCCGATCGTCGCGAGGCGTATGATGCTATTCAGATATGCGCGCTGCAAACGTGGAAGAATGGGTACGATTTCAAGGCGTTGCTGGCGGACGATCGGACGGTACGGCGCTATCTGGATACGAAGGCGCTTAACGCATGTTTTGATCATCGGGCGCATTTACGGCATGTGAATCGTGTCTTTGCGAGGTTGGGGTTGTGAACGTGAGCAGAGAGGGGACGGTGGACGATTCGGGGGAGGAGCGGAGAGGATGAAAACGGGGGAGAAGCTCTACGAAGGCAAGGCGAAGATTCTCTACGCGACGGATGATGCGCAGCAGGTGATTCAGTACTTTAAAGACGATGCCACGGCGTTCAACGCGCAGAAGCGCGGGACGATCGGAGAGAAGGGCGTCGTCAACAACAAGATCGCGGCGCACATCTTCGAGATGCTGGAAGGGCTCGGGATCAAGACGCATTTCATCAAGTTGTTGAGCGATCGCGAAATGCTGGTGCGGAAGGTGACGATTCTGCCGCTGGAGGTGACGATGCGCAATATCGTTGCCGGCGGCATGGCGAAGCTGCTGGGGTTGGAGGAGGGGATTCACCTCAAGGATCCGGTGTTCGAATATCACTACAAACGCGATGATCTCGGCGACCCGTTGATTACCGAGTATCACATCCGCGCGCTCGGCATCGCGACGGACGGCGATCTGGCGTTTATCGAGCGGCAATCGTTCGCCATCAACAGAATTCTCTCGGCGTTCTTCGCCGAACGCGGACTCGAGTTGGTCGATTTCAAGCTGGAGTTCGGCAAGGATCAGGGTGGCCGGATCTTGCTGGCCGATGAGATCTCGCCGGATACCTGCCGTCTCTGGGAGGTTGGGACCGGGCGCAAGCTCGACAAAGATCGGTTCCGGCGGGATCTGGGAGATGTTGAGTCTGCCTATCAGGAAGTGCTGCGTCGCGTGCTCGCTGAGCCATCGGCTAAGGCCGCTACCTCTTGATCGGTACTGTGTTCGGGCATAGCGCAGAGCCGATGACACGACGTAGCACCCCTCCGTAAGTGTGCGTATCTTTGCGACGATGTCGCTGTTCAAGGATATGAATCGAGAAGATGTGGCTATGATTCTGGTCGGCGTGAGGCCATATTGAGGTGGTGAGGAGATTGGGAGTGTCAGTAGCGGGTGTGGGGTCAACGTCATTGGGAGTTATGGGTCGGTTGCGCAACGTTGTTGGGGACAGTATGGTGAAGGGCGGATGGCGTGTTGAGGTGGCGAATCACGAAGGATGTGCCGATCCTATCGCCGCGGCATGCCTGAGTGATCTGCGCGATTTACGGATCGCCGGGGTGGATGCTGTCAGGACGACGGTTGTCTACTGGCTTGAGGGCGCGGTGGCGCAGGCGGATGCGCGCCGCATCGCGGAAGATCTCTTGACGGATCCGGTGATTCAGCAATGTGAGCTGGTGCCGATCGGCTCGCCTGCGGCTTCGGCAGGGGGTGAACGTGCCGGGGTTCCCGTAACGTCACCGTGGTGGTCTCTCGAGGTGGCCTATCTACCAGGGGTGATGAATCCGTGGGAGGAGAGCATCGCGAAGGGGATTCGTGATCTCGGTATCGATGGCATCGAGCGGATTCGGACGGCGCGTCGGTACCTGTTGTGCGGATCGGCGACGCGCGAACAGGTGATGCTCTTTGCGCAGCGAGCGTTGTACAACCCGCTGGTTCAGATGGCGACGATTCATCGCGGCGACGAGCGCATGGGATCCGAGACCCGGGACCCGAGACCCGAGGAAAAGGGCATTTCTGCATTGGTCTCGAGTCTCGAGTCTCGAGTCTCGAGTCTCGATCGTGGTGCGCGGACGGTGGCGTTGCGGAATGTTGATGATACGGCGCTCCAGCGCATCAGCCGCAGCGGCCAGCTCTCGTTGAATCTCGAGGAGATGCAGGCGATTCAGGCATATTTCCAACAGATCGGCCGTGATCCAACCGAAACGGAATTGGAGACGATTGCTCAGACGTGGTCGGAGCATTGTTGCCACAAGACAATGAAAGGGCTGATCGAGTACAAGGGGGTGCGGCGGTCGGCGGGTGGCGCCTCGCGTGTTGTGAAGCGCCGGACTATCGACAACTTGTTCAAGACAACGATCGTTCGCGCGACACGTCGGCTCAAGAAGCCGTGGTGCGTGTCGGTCTTTGAAGACAACGCCGGGATCATCCGGCTCGACCGGCGGTGGGGTATCGCGTTCAAGGTGGAAACGCACAACCATCCGTCAGCGTTGGAGCCGTATGGTGGCGCGGAGACCGGCGTCGGCGGTGTGATTCGCGACATTCTCGGCGCCGGGCTGGGAGCGAAGCCGTTGGTGAACACCGATGTCTTCTGCTTCGGGCCGTGGGCCATGCCGTTTGAGTGGCTGCCGGCTGGCGTGCTGCATCCGAAGCGGGTGATGCGTGGCGTGGTGGCCGGCGTGCGCGACTATGGCAACCGTATGGGGATTCCGACGGCCAACGGGGCGATCTGTTTCGACGAGGGGTTCGTGGCGAATCCGCTGGTGTACTGCGGGACGGTGGGGTTGATTCCGCTCGACCGCTGCCGGAAAGAGGTGCGGCGAGGCGATCGGATTATATTGGTGGGTGGGAGGACGGGACGTGACGGCATCCACGGCGCGACATTTTCTTCCGCTGAATTGACCGATGGGTCCGAGACAACCTCGCGTTCCGCCGTGCAGATTGGCAACGCCATCACCGAGAAGAAAGTGCTCGATGTGTTGCTGGTGGCGCGTGATCGGGCGCTCTATCGATCGATCACCGACTGTGGGGCCGGTGGGCTGTCGAGCGCGGTCGGCGAGATGGGGCGTCGCACGGGTGCCGTCGTGCATCTGGAGCGGGTGCCGCTCAAGTACGAGGGCTTGACGCCAACGGAGATCTGGATCTCAGAGTCGCAGGAGCGGATGGTGCTGGCCGTCGATCCATCGTGTGTCGAGGCATTGCTGACATTGTGTCAGTCCGAGGATGTAGAGGCGACGGAGATTGGTGTGTTCAACGGAGGGCGTCTGTGTGTCTTGAGCCATGGCGTGAGCGTTGTTGATCTGGACACGACGTTCTTGCATGATGGGGTGCCGCGCCGTCGCCGTCGAGCCGTGTGGGAGGAGGGCGCGTCACCGTTGGTGCTGCGTTCGGCTGCTGTTTCCGGAGTCGGTGGGGCCGGGCGCTCCGGCGATGCATCAGCGGTAGATCTCGGCGCCGCCTTGATGCGGGTGCTGAGCGATGGCAATGTCTGCAGCAAGGAGACGGTCATCCGCCAGTACGATCACGAGGTGCAGGGGATGAGTGTGCTGAAGCCGTTGGCCGGGGCGACGCACGCGGGACCGTCCGATGCCTGCGTGATTCGTCCGCTGCCCGAGTCGTCGGTTGGCGTGGCGATCGCCTGCGGCATCAATCCACGGTATGGGCGGATCGATCCATACCGGATGGCCGGGGCGTGTATCGATGAGGCGATCCGGCAGGTGGTGGCAGTGGGAGCGACGCTCGATCGCGTCGCGCTCTTGGACAACTTCTGCTGGGGCGATCCGGAGGATCCGGCGCAACTCGGCGGGTTGGTACGTGCGGCACAGGCGTGTTACGACTACGCCGTGGCGTATGGCGCCCCGTTCATCTCCGGCAAGGATAGTTTGAACAATACATATCTCTCCGGCGGCACGTTGGTCAGCATTCCTCCAACGTTGTTGATATCGGCGGTGGCATTGGTACCGGACGTCGCGCGCGTGGTATCGATGGATGTTAAGCGGGTCGGAGATTTGGTGTATCTGATTGGGTTAACCAGAGGTGAACTGGGTGGCTCGGTCTATCATGCGGTGTACGGGGCGGCGGATGGTGAGGTTCCGCAGGTTGACTCGCAGCTGGGGCGGCGGTTGATGCGTGCGCTGGAGCGGGCGATCGCATCAGGGTTGGTTCGCGCGGCGCATGACTGCTCGGAAGGGGGGCTCGGCGTGGCATGCGCTGAGATGGCGTTTGCCGGCGGCCTCGGGATGGCGATTGACTTGCGGCGCGTACCGTTTCAAAAGCACGTCGCACGTCGCACGTCGCACGTCGCAAGATCTATGACCTACGACCCTCGACCTGCGACCGGCGTTGTGCGGGATGACGTCATCTTTTTCTCCGAATCGACGAGCCGGTTTGTGGTGGAGGTGGCTCCCAAAGACCGTGCGCGGTTCGAGCGGTTGTTTAGAGGATTGCCGTTTGGATTGCTGGGTCAGGTGCTCGGTGAGCGGCGGTTTGAGGTTGCCGGCTTCGATGGTCGGCGGGCTGTATCGTGCGGGATTGACGCGTTGCAGCGGGCATGGCAACATCCGTTGGAAGGAGTGGTGTGATGCCGCGCCGTGCATTGGGGACACGAGACGCGAGACACGAGACGCGAGGAAGATCTCAGTCCGCTGCTGGTCAAGACAAGGGTCGTAGACGGAATGAAACGGTTGTTACGCGAGTCTCGGGTCGCGAGTCTCGGGTCTCAGGTCCTCACAGGAAGCGGCCACGGGTGTTGATGCTTCGCACAGCTGGGACCAATTGTGATGGGGAGACAGCTACGGCGTTTCGCATGGCAGGTGCCGAGGTGGCGTCGTGTCATGTCAACGAGCTGGTGCGTGATCCGCAACGGTTGGATGCGTGTCAGGTGCTGGCGTTGCCTGGCGGCTTTACGTACGGCGACGATGTGGCATCCGGCAAGATTCTGGCCAATGAACTGCGATGCAAGTTGGGTGAGCCGCTGCACCGTTTCGTGAATAGTGGTAAACTAATGATCGGTATCTGCAATGGATTTCAAGCGTTGGTGAAGGCCGGCTTCCTGCCGGGCACGGGTAGCGGGTTGGCGGTGGAGGCGACACTGACGACAAATGACTCCGGTCGGTTCGAGGATCGGTGGGTGTGGTTAAGACCCGGGGACGCGCCACCCCACAAAGCGTCCTCGCTGCGCTCCGGTACTTTGTGGGGACCCCGTGGGGGACGGGGGACGGGGGACGAAAAGCGGTCGGCCATCGCCTCCTGCGTTTGGACGCGCGGCATTGATCGGTTCTTCGAACTGCCGGTGGCACACGGTGAAGGGAAGTTTGTGGCGCGGGATGGTCATGTGTTGGAGCGTATGCGTCGGCAGGGGCAGATTGTGTTGCGTTACGTGAGTGCTGATGGGAAGCCGAGCGGTTATCCGGGTAATCCCAACGGATCGGTGGATGATATCGCCGGTATCTGCGATGCAACCGGTCGTGTGCTTGGGTTGATGCCGCATCCGGAGCGTCATGTCGTCTCGACGCAGCATCCGCGGTGGACGCGGGGTGATGCACGGCACGACGGCCTGGGAGACGGTTTGGCGATCTTTCGCAATGGAGTGAAGCATGCCGCACAACTGCTTTGAGACACGAGATGCGAGACGCGAGACACGAGGAAAATCGGTCGTAGCATCGGAGTATTTGCTCGAGTCCCGGGTCTCGAGTCTCGAGTCTGCAGATGATGTGCCGCATGACGCATGCGGGATCTTCGGCGTATCTGATCATCCGGATGCGGCGCGTCTGACGTATCTGGGTCTCTACGCGCTGCAGCATCGCGGCGAAGAGTCGGCCGGCATCGTGGCGTCCGACGGCGAGCGGCTGCACGGGCACAGGGAGATGGGGTTGGTCAGCGATGTCTTCGACGAGGAGGAGATCCGCAAGCTGCCTGGGCGATCGGCGATCGGTCATGTGCGGTATTCGACCACCGGATCGAGCCTCTTGAAGAATGCGCAGCCGATTTTAGTGACGTACGCTCGGGGATCGATCGCGATCGGTCACAACGGCAATCTGATCAACGCGATGGCGCTGCGGCGGGAGCTGGAATCAAGCGGCTCCATCTTTCAGACGACGACCGACAGCGAGATCATCGTGCACCTGATCGCCCGCTCCTCCCAGCGTTCACTGGAGGATGCGTTGGTCGAATCGCTCAAACGAATCAAGGGGGCGTTCTCGCTGGTGTTGTTGACGGAGGATCGCTTGATCGGCGTACGTGACCCGAACGGCTTCCGGCCGCTCTGTCTGGGGCGGCTCGGTGATGCGATGATGCTGGCATCGGAGACGTGCGCGTTCGACCTAGTCGAGGCCGAGTTTGTACGGGAGGTCGAGCCGGGGGAGATCGTCGTGATCGACAAGCAGGGGTTGCGGTCGCTGAAGCCGTTTGGGCCGCCGACGCCGTCCCACTGCATCTTCGAGCACGTCTATTTTGCGCGGCCCGATTCGCGGATCTTCGGCGAGAACGTGCATCGCGTGCGCGAGCGCCTGGGGCGGCAGCTGGCGCGCGAGCATCCGGTTGCTGCGGATATCGTGATGCCAATCCCGGACTCCGGCAACTCCGCGGCGCTCGGTTACTCGTACGAGAGCAAGATTCCGTTCGAGAGCGGGATGATCCGCAATCACTACATCGGGCGGACGTTTATCCAGCCCTCGCAGTTTGTGCGTGACTTCAGCGTGAAGGTGAAGTTCAATCCGCTGCGCGAGGTGTTGGAGGGACGGCGCGTCGTGGTGGTCGATGACTCGATCGTGCGCGGGACGACGTGTCGGGCACGCGTGAAGAGTTTGCGACGGGCGGGTGCGAAGGAGATTCACATGCGCATCTCGTGTCCGCCGATCCTCTACCCGTGTTTCTACGGCATCGATTTTCCGACGAAGGATGAGCTGATTGCCTCGACGCACACGATTGAAGAGGTGCGGAAGTTTCTGGGCGTCGATACACTCGGCTTCCTGAGCGTGGAGGGATTGCTCGGAGCGGTGACGGGGCCGAAGCAGAGTTACTGCACCGCTTGCTTCACCGGGGACTACCCAATCGCGTTCGACAAGGAGCAAGACAAATACGCGCTGGAGCAGCGGATCGGCTCCACGGGGCAGGGGTCGAGGGAGTTGCGCGGGCAGAGTGTGGTGGCTGAGGCATCGGCGACCACCGGGCGTATGGCGCGAGCCGGTCTCGGGCACGATTAACTATCGGCCAGCGCCGGAAATGTGGATTGTGGATTGCGGATTGCGGATTGTGAAATGAATACCGTTGCTGGCTGTTTTGTTGCGACCGGGGTCTGGCGCCATAGGTGTCTGACCCCATTGGTGGGTTTGAATTGAAGCGATTAGACTGGTCGAGGGATTTAGGTTTAGTTTTTGCTGAAATAGCAAGAGCGAAGCGTTAAGCGATGGCTCGGCAAGCGATGACGTACAAGAAGGCCGGCGTGGATGTCGACGCGGCACAGCGGTTCGTGCGGCGCATCCGACCGATTGTCGCGAAGAGCCATCGGCCGGAAGTGCTCGGTTCGATCGGGGGGTTCGGCGGGCTCTTCCGTTTCGATACGCGGCGGTATCGCGAGCCGGTGCTGGTGTCGTCATCGGATGGTGTGGGAACGAAGCTGGAGCTGGCCTCGTTGGTAGGACGGTATCGTGGTCTGGGGATCGACCTCGTCGCAATGAACGTTAACGATGTGCTGGCGGCGGGCGCTGAGCCGCTCTTCTTTGTTGATTATCTGGCGGTGGGGACGTTGTTGCGCGATCGGATGGCAACGGAGTTGGTGCGCGGGATTGTGGATGGTTGCCGCCAGGCCGGGTGTGCGTTGGTCGGCGGGGAGACGGCGCAGATGCCGGGTGTGTATCAGAACGGAACGTTTGATATGGCCGGATTTTGTGTCGGGGCGGCTGAGCGGAGCAAGGTGCTGGACGGCTCGCGCATCCGCGTCGGTGACCGGCTCATCGGCGTTGCGTCGAGCGGCCCGCATGCGAACGGCTACTCGTTGATTCGCAAGGCGCTGTCGGTGAGTGCGCGACGGCGGCTGGCGACGCAGCTCCTGGCGCCAACGAGGATTTACGTCAAGCCGGTGCTGGAGGCGCTGCGTCGTTGCGTGGTGCATGGGGTGGCGCACATTACCGGGGGGAGCTTCCGGGTGAAGCTGGCGCGCATTCTGCCTCCGCATGTGGGGGCGGTATTGCAGCTGGGGAGTTGGCGTGTGCCGCCGATCTTTGACGCCATTCAGCGTGGCGGCGGCATTCGAGAGGACGAGATGTATCGCACGTTCAATATGGGCATCGGTATGGTGCTGGCGGTGCCGTCCGGAGAGGTAGGGGCGGTGCAGCGAGTGTTGACGCGGTGGCGTTTGCGGTCATGGGAGATTGGGCGGATTGAACGAGGAGCAAAGGAGGTGATCCTGTGCCGGTAAAGAAGGGATTGAAGATGCTGGTCATCGGGGCCGGCGGTCGTGAACATGCGATTGTCTGGAAGTTGTCGCAGAACCCCCGCGTCAAGCGCATCTATTGCGCGCCGGGCAACGGTGGCATCGGGCAGCACGCGCAGATCGTCAATATCGGCGTGGAGGATATCAAGGCGCTGGCCACGTTCGCCGAGGAGAAGGAGATCGACCTGACCGTGGTGGGACCTGAAGCGTCGCTGGTGCAGGGTATCGTCGACGAGTTTCACAAACGGTCGCTGGCGATCTTCGGCCCATCGAAACAGGCGGCGCAGCTGGAGGGGAGCAAGGTATTCGCCAAGCAGCTGATGCGCAAGCTCGGTGTGCCGACTGCGGAGTTCGAGGTATTCGATGATCCGGAAGACGCCAAGTACTACATCAAGCAGACCGGTGTACCGCTGGTCGTCAAGGCGGATGGGCTCTGCGCAGGCAAGGGAGCGATCATTGCCAGCACGTTGGGTGAAGCGCTGGGCGCGGTGGCGTTGATCATGGAGGATCGGATCTTCGGTGAGGCGGGGCGCCGCGTCGTCATCGAGCGATTCCTGCACGGTGAGGAGGCGTCGATCTTGGCGTTCTCCGATGGAGAGCACCTGTTGTTGCTGGACAGCTGCCAGGATCACAAGCGGGCGTTCGATGAGGACAAGGGGCCCAACACCGGTGGGATGGGGGCGTATTCGCCGGCCCCGGTCGTGAACGAACAGATGCTGGCGTTGATCAAAGATCAGATTATGCAGCCGGTGGTTAAGGGCATGGCGCAGCGTGGCACGCCGTTCGTCGGGATCCTGTACGCCGGGGTGATGCTGACGGAGCAGGGACCGCAGGTGCTGGAGTTTAACGTGCGCTTCGGCGATCCGGAGACGCAGGCGGTCTTGCCGCGACTGAAGACGGATCTGGTCGAGCTGATCGAGGCGACGATCAATGAGCGGTTGGATGAGGTGCATCTGGACTGGGATTCGCGGCCGTGCGTCTGTGTGGCGCTGGCGTCGGGCGGGTACCCGGGCAATTATGAGAAAGGGAAGGTCATTGCCGGTTTGGAAGAGGTGGAGAAGTTGCCGGACACATTCGTGTTTCACGCCGGAACGCGGAAGCTTATCGAGGCCACGCCGCAACCGCGCTACCTGACTGACGGAGGTCGCGTGTTGAACGTGGCGGCGCTCGGCGATGATGTCAAGGGAGCGATCGACCGGGCATACGAGGCGGTCGGGAAGATTCATTTTGACGGCGTGCATTATCGGAAGGATATCGGTCAGCGGGCGTTGACGCATCCGGTGCGTGGTCGTTAAAGGCAGACGCGAGACACGAGGCACGTCAAGATGATGGTTATGAGCGAATGGATCGGAGTGATTGGATTCAGGATTCTTGATGCGACTCGTGTCTCGTGTCTCGCGGCTCGAGTCCAATGAAGTGGAGTCATCGATGAAGCAGCCGGTGGTTGGCATTCTCATGGGGAGTGACTCGGATCTCGAGACGATGCAGGAGTCGGTCGAGATCCTGAAGCAATTCGGCGTCTCCTACGAGGTGCGCGTGCTCTCGGCGCATCGGACGCCGGAGGCGACAGCTTCTTACGTGAAGGCGGCGGCGCGTCGCGGGGTGCGGGTGTTGATCGGAGCGGCCGGTGGGGCGGCGCATCTGGCGGGAACGATGGCGGCGCATACGGTGCTTCCGGTGATCGGCGTGCCGATCGAATCCTCGGCACTCAAGGGATTGGACTCGTTGCTCTCCACGGTGCAGATGCCTGGGGGCGTACCGGTGGCGACGGTGGCGATCGGCAAGGCCGGCGCCAAGAATGCGGCACTCCTGGCAGTGGCGATACTTGCGCTGTCCGATCGTTCCCTACAGCAGCGTCTGGAGCGGTATCGCGCACAGATGGCGGCGTCCGTACGGAAGAAAGACCAGTGGGTGCGGCGACACTCGTAGCGGTCGATCCGGCGGCGCCGGATACTGCAGTTATCGAGCGGGCGGCAACGTTGCTGCGCGGTGGTGGCTTGGTGGCGTTTCCCACAGAGACGGTGTACGGCATCGGGGTCGATCTCTCCAATCCGAGGGCAGTGGCGCGATTGATCGAGGTCAAGGGTCGGGCTCCGGACAAGCCCATCACCGTGCATATCGCTGACGTCGAGCAGCTTGGCGATTGGGGATGCCGTCTCGATCCGCTGGTCACGCGGCTGATGCAGCAGTTCTGGCCGGGGCCGTTGACGCTGGTGCTGGCGACGGCTCGGGGTCCGGTTGGATTCCGCCTGCCGGATCATACGGTGGCTCGGGCGCTGATTCGCGCAGCGCGGGTGACGGTGGGGGCTCCGAGCGCCAATCGTTCGGAGCAGCCGCCGGCGACGACTGCCGAAGCGGTGGCAACGGAGTTCGGAGATGCGCTTGATCTGGTGCTTGACGGAGGAGTGGCGAGGATTGGTCAGGCGTCGACGGTGGTGGATGTATCGGGGGGAGTGTGTCGGGTGCTACGAGTGGGCGTGATCCCTGAATCCGCGGTCAAAATGGTGGCAGAACAGGGCGGTGGTGCTGCATGAAGAAGATTATCTGCGTGTGCACGGGGAACAGCTGCCGAAGCGTCATGGCATGGGCGCTGCTGGATCGGATCGCGCGCGAGCGCCATCTGCCGATCGAGGTGTCGTCGGCCGGTGTCAGCCCGGTGGATGGGATGCGCCCGAGCCGGGAGACGCGGGAGCTGTTGCTGCGCGAGGGGATTGATGTCTCGGAGCATCGGGCGGTGCGATTGACCGAGGAGATGATTCGGGAGGCCGATGTGATGCTGGTGATGGAGAGATTTCATCGATCGTGGATCATCGATCACGATCCTTCGGCGCTCACCAAGACGTTTCTGTTGACCGACTACGGGCAGGCAGGCGGCGAAACGCGGGAGATCATCGATCCGATCAGCAAGCCGATGGAGGTGTACGAAGTGTGTCTCGCGACGATCAAGGAGGCGGTTGAACGCGTGGCGAAGACGGTATGCGTGTAGCGATCGGCGCCGACCATGGCGGGTTTATCCTGAAGCAGCAGCTGGTGCGAGCGTTGGGGACGTGGGGTCACGAAGTAGCGGATCTCGGGACGCACAGCGCTGCCCGGTGCGATTATCCGGTGTATGGGCAGAAAGTGGCGCAGGCGGTGTCGTCGAAGGTTTTTGATCGCGGCGTGCTGATCTGCAAGAGCGGGATCGGGATGTCGATCGTCGCCAACAAGTTTCCGGCGGTGAAGGCGGCGTTGTGCCGCAGCCTCAAGGATGCGGTATTGTCGCGCGAGCACAACGATGCCAACGTGTTGATCTTGGGCACGAATGACACCGGCAGCCGGGTGGCGCATCGGATGCTGAAGGCGTGGTTGGAGACGGCATTTGCCGGTGGGCGGCACGCGCGTCGCGTCACGCAGATCTCAAAAATCGAACGACATTTGCAGGGGGCGGCGAAGGGGAAGGGGTGACGTTCGACATTTTGATCTTTGATGTTCGACGCATTCCGGTTTGCAATTCTCGGTGGTTGATCAACGGTCAAGCGTCGAAGGTCGGGGGTCGTAGTGAAATGGTGTGTCGCAACCAATGGAAGGACGAATGAGCTTCTTACGTGACGTGGATCCGGAGTTGTATCAGGTCATTGGGCAGGAGATTCGGCGGCAGCATGAGAACATCGAGCTGATCGCCAGCGAGAACTTCGCCAGCCAGGCGGTGCTTGAGGCACAAGGTTCGGTATTGACGAACAAGTACGCCGAGGGGTATCCGAACGCCCGGTGGTACGGCGGGTGTGAGCACGTGGACTCAGCGGAGGAGTTGGCGATCGAGCGGGCCAAGCAGCTCTTTGGCGCCGAGCATGTGAACGTGCAGCCGCACTCGGGAACGCAGGCGAACATGGCGGTATTCTGCACCGTGCTGTCGCCAGGTGATCCAGTGCTGGCGATGGATTTGGCGTGCGGAGGGCATTTGAGCCATGGGCACCCGCTGAACTTCTCAGGCAAGTACTTCAAGATTATTCCATACGGTGTCGATCGTCAGACAGAGCGGATCGATTACGATCAGTTGATGGCGTTGGCCAAGGAGCATCGGCCGAAGATGGTTATCGCCGGAGCGTCGGCGTACCCGCGCGTATTGGAGTTTGAGCGGTTTCGGCAGGTGGCGGATGCTGCGGGGGCGGTGTTGCTGGTGGATATGGCGCACATCGCCGGATTGGTGGCGGCTGGAGTGCATCCGTCGCCGATCCCGCATGCCGAGTTTGTCACGACGACGACGCACAAGACGTTGCGCGGCCCGCGCGGCGGCATGATCTTCTGTCGGAAGGAGTTTGCCAAGAAGATTGATCGCTGGGTGTTCCCGGGGATTCAGGGCGGTCCCCTGATGCATGTGGTGGCGGCGAAGGCGGTGGCGCTCAAAGAGGCGTTGCAGCCGTCGTTCCGGTCGTATCAGGAGCAGGTAGTGGCCAATGCCAGAGCGTTGGCGGCATCGTTGGCAGGGTGTGGTTTCCGGATTGTGTCGGGAGGTACGGATAATCACTTGCTGCTGGCGGATCTGCGGCCCAAGGGCGTGACCGGCAAAGAGGCGGTGGAGTGGTTGGACCGGGCGCGGATCACCGTGAACAAGAATCTGATTCCATATGACCCGCAGCCGGCTCTGGTGACGAGCGGGATTCGTCTCGGCACACCGGCGGCGACCGCGCGCGGGCTGAAGGAGCCGCAGATGCGAACGATCGCCCAGCTGATCGACGAGGTGCTTGTGGGGCGTGGTGAAGAGGTGGTGTTGAGTCGTGTGCGCGCATCGATCAACGCGCTGACCGAGCAGTTTCCGCTGTATCCCGAGCTTCGCCCGGTTGCCGCTCGGTAGAGATCTGTGAATCGTCGTTCGTTGATTGTCGATCGTCATCTCCGGGAAGCGCGATCATGTCGGAGGCGCGAGCGGCCAGCGACGAACGACGAACGACGAATATGAAATGTCCATTCTGTAGTCATCTTGAGGATAAGGTGGTGGATTCCCGCTCGGCCCAGGAGGGGATTGCCATCCGTCGGCGCCGCGAGTGTCTGCAGTGCGGACGCCGCTTCACCACGTATGAACATGTCGAAGATGTGCCGTTCATGGTCGTCAAGAAGGACGGGCGTCGTGAGCCATTCGACAGGAGCAAGCTCTTGGCGGGGTTGGTCAAGGCGTGCGAGAAGCGACCGGTCAGTTTGGAGCGGATCGAGGGTGTTGTGGATGGTATTGAGCGTGCGTTGCAGAATAATCTCGACAAGGAAGTCAGCTCCAGCCAGATTGGCGAGATGGTGATGCAGCAGCTGCATGAGATCGATGAGGTGGCGTACGTTCGGTTCGCGTCGGTCTACCGGCAGTTCAAAGATATCAATCAATTCATGGGTGAGCTGAAAGGGTTGCTCGACAAGGAAGCTCGCCAGACGGAGGGGGGCGAAGCCCGGTCGCGGTAACTTGGCGACGGTTGTGTGTGGCTTGCCTGCCACCGGTTATCTCTGCGTCTCTCGTCCATGTTTCCTATCCTTCTGCCGCTCGGTGGCGGTATTGCGATTCGTTCGTACGGCGTGATGATCGCCGTCGCGTTGCTGCTCGGTGCTTGGTGGACGCGGCATCGGGCGGCGGTGCGCGGTATTTCGCCGTCGCATGCGGACGAGATTATCACCGCATCGGTGATCGGTGGGTTGGTCGGCGCCCGGCTCTACTATGTGCTGTTCACGGAACCGTCGTGGTTTCTCCATCAGCCGTTGGAGATTCTTGCGGTATGGCGTGGCGGGCTGGCTGTGCATGGCGCATGGATTGGCGGTACGCTGGCGGCTCTCCGAGCGATGCGCCGTCGACAGGTGTCGTTCTGGCGGTATGCTGATGCGGTAGCGCCGGCGCTGGCGCTTGGCCAGGCGATCGGGCGGTTGGGATGTTTCTTGAGTGGTTGTTGTTTCGGGCTGCCAACGCAGCGGCCGTGGGGGGTGATCTTCAATCATCTGGAGACGTTGGCTCCTCGGGGAATGCCGCTGCATCCGACACAGTTGTACGAGGCGGTGTTGGCGCTCTTGATTGTTTGGGCATTGTGGCGATACGAGCGCCGTCGGCGTTGTGAGGGGGAAGTCTTTTTGCTATACTTGCTGCTGTCGTCGACGGCTCGGTTTGCCGTTGAGGCGCTGCGGTGGGACAATCTCTACTGGTGGGGCACGACGTTCAAGATGGCGCAACTGATGAGCAGTATCCTCTTTGTGGCAGCCGCCGTATGCTGGGTGGTGCGAAGGCGTGGTGGAGCTGCGCGTAAGACATCAGACCGCAGACTTCAGACTTCAGACTAAAACCGGCATGGTTTTTAGTTGTCTGTGCCGGGTCTGATGCCTGTGGTCTGAAGTCTGGGAGCTATCACGATGGTGCGTTGCGATACTTGTCATAAGGAAGTCAGGGAAGTCAGTCGCGTCGTTGTAGACGAGGGATACGATCGTTCCCTGGCACCTGCACTGTACAATTGTCCCGACTGCTTTGCCCAGAAAGACCGTCAGCGCAGGGCGAAGGTGAAGCGATCCGTCGACCGCGATGGGCGTTGAGCGATTTCTGCGCGACGTTCCTTCCCGCTGCTTGTGTGAAATTCCGCGGCTCACGCCAATGGTTCCTGCTAAGCTTCGGGGACGGAATTCCGCTCTGTCCACCACAGAGCGCCGGCGGGCTTCACAGAAGTTCTCCCAAACTCTGCTTCGCTGCTGCTTCACAAATGCCTCTCCAAAGCCCGTTGAGCTAGAAGTGCCACGGGCAAAGGTGTGTGAAGCGTCATCCGGAACATCCGTAAAGCGCTGTTAGCAAATGACAGCGGGATACGTTTCATGAGGCGCGCTTCACGGGTTTCGTTGCGTTGACACTGCCAGGGCACGATGTTAGGATACAATCCCTCTGTGCGTAGTTATTATCCGATCAGCTTGATGTTGGAAGATCGTCGCTGTGTCGTGGCGGGCGGCGGTTCGGTTGCGGCGGGGAAGGTGCGGGCGTTGGTGGCGTGCGGCGCTCGCGTGACCGTGATCAGTCCGCGTCCTGCGGCTGCGTTGGGGCGGATGGCGGCGGAAGGTCGCATCACGATTCGTTACCGGGCGGTACGCGCGTCGGATCTGCGGGGCGCAGTGTTGGTAATCGCCGCGACGGATGACGGCCTTGTCAATGCATCGGTTGGCCGATGGGCGCGGCGCCTGGGCGTTTGGGTGAATGTGGTCGATGATCCGGCGTTGTGCACGGTGATCGCACCGGCGGTGGTACGTCGGGGGTTGTTGACGATTGCCATCTCGACATCGGGGGCGAGTCCGGCGCTGGCGCAGCGGATGCGGCAGGAGTTGGGGCGCCGCTATGGCCGTGAATACGAGGCGTACTTGCGTTTGCTGCTGGAGGCCCGCACGCGGGTGCAGAAGGTCGTGCCGGAGCCGGGGCGGCGCCGTATGTTAGCTCATCGGTTGCTGCGGCTTGGGGGTGCGGGGGAGGTTCGCCGTGGGCATGCGGTCATGCTTCGTCAGCGGATGCTGGCGTTGATTCAGTCGCACGTTGTGGAGCACGGTCGGCCGGTGCGGCAGGGACGTGCCGCAGGATCGGGTGGGAGACGTGGAGTTCTTTAGTATTCGGATTCATACGGGGCTGGCGCTCGCCAGTTACGCGGCGTTTCTTCTGGCGTGCATCAGTGCTGTGGCGTATCTGTGGCAGGAGCGGAAGCTCAAAAGAAAGGATCCCCGTCTCATTCAGCAGTCAGCTCCATCGTTGGAAGCGTTGGATCGGTTGAATTACATGGCGGTGGTTGTTGGTTTCGTGTTCTTCACAGTGGGCGTCGGCTTGGGGTTACGGCTGGCAATCGGGACATGGGACAGGTTGTGGGACGCCAAGCTGCTATCGGCCGGGACAACGTGGGTGTTATATGCCGCGCTGGTGTATGTGCGGGCCACATCGACGTTGCGTGGACGTCGCGTAGCGCTCTTGTCGGTTCTTGGTTTCTTGCTCGTCGTCTTTTTCTTTGTAGGCGTGACCTTTGTATTGCCCAGTCGTCATGCATATTTCTGAGGGACGCCGCACCGCGCTGAACGAAGTGCGGAACTCGTGCAGAACGTCTTGTGATGTGAAGCGATGAATTCTCCTGATCTCGTTGTCGTTGGATTGAGTCACAAGACGGCGCCGGTGGCGGTGCGTGAGCGACTGGCATTTCCATCGGAGCGGACGCCGGAGGCGTTGACGCGGCTGCGGGCGGTGCCCGGTTGCATGGAAGGGGTGATTCTCTCAACCTGCAACCGGGTGGAGATCTACGTGGCATCCGATCAGCATGCCTGCGGTGATGGACTTGAAGTTGAGTCGGTGAAACAGTTTCTGGCGGATTTTCATGATCGTTCCGCACGGGCGTTGGATGGCATCTGCTATGCGCACTCGGGCGGTGATGGTGTGCGGCATCTCTTTGGTGTGGCCAGTGGTCTGGATTCGATGGTGGTCGGTGAAGGGGAGGTGCTTCGCCAGGTGCGGGGCGCGTACGAGGCGGCGCATGCCGCCGGTGCAACGTCGCGGTGGCTGAACCGGCTCTTTCAGCGGGCGGCGTACGTCGGGAAGCTGGTGCGGACGGAGACGCAGATTGCGCGCGGAGCGGTGTCCGTGGGGTCGGTGGGTGTCGAGCTGGCCAGACGCATCTTCAAGGATTTGTCACAGAAGAGAGTGTTGTTGATCGGCGCCGGGGAGCTCGGCGAACTGGCAGCCATGCATTTGACTGATCATGGGGTCGGGCGGATGTTGGTGGCGAATCGGTCGTGGGAGCGTGGCTGTGCGTTGGCCGAACGGTTTCGGGGCGACGCGGTGGCGTTTGACCATCGGTGGGAGGCGATGACGGAGGCGGATATTGTGATCGCATCGACATCGGCATCGTCTTGGATCGTCACGCGTTTCGAGGTGGAGGCGTTGATGCGGCAGCGGCGAGGACGTCCGCTCTTCTTGATCGATCTCTCGGTACCGCGGAACATCGAGCCGTCGGTCAACGCGGTGGAGAATGCGTATCTGTATGACATCGATGATCTGCAGACGACGGTCGAGGCGAACCTGGCGATGCGGCGCAGTGAGTTGAACCGGGCATGGCGGCTGGTCGAGGCGGAGGCGGCGGCCTTCTATGCTGCTTGGTCAATGCCGGTGGCCGGTCAGCATGGGTTGGTTGGCCATCGCGTTGATCCGAAGGATGCTGCAGCGTCCGGGGTTGGCGTGCATGATGCGGGGACGGGCGATCGGCCTGTCTCTGCAGCTGCGTGAAAGGGATGGTGGCTGGCGGGCTTCGGTTGGGCGCGCGGCGCAGCGCGCTGGCGCTGTGGCAGGCCGAGTGGGTCAAACAGCGGCTGGAGGCGTTGGATCGTTCGGTGCGCGTTGAGATTGTGCCGATGACGACATCTGGCGATCGACAGGGGCAGACGCCGCAAGCACCCGGTGGTACCAAGGCGCTCTTTACCAAGGAGCTGGAAGAGGCATTGCTGGATAGAACGATCGATCTGGCAGTGCATAGTCTCAAAGATATGGCGGCAACGCTGCCTGATGGTCTGACAATCGGAGCGGTGCCGACACGCGAGGATCCGAGGGATGTGTTGATCACACGGGAGGGAGGGCTGTTCACGCAGCTGCCATCCGGCTCGGTGATTGGGACGTCGAGCATGCGACGGCGGGCGCAGCTGTTGCACGCGCGGCCGGACCTGCAGATCAGCGCGTTGCGCGGGAATGTGCCGACGCGGATTCGGAAGCTGCGAGACCCGAGACGCGAGACACGAGACACGAGACACGGATCAGATTTGTCGACCGACCTACGACCTACGACCTACGACAGTTCGTTGGACGCGATCGTGTTGGCGTTGGCTGGAGTGCGGCGGCTCGGTCTGGAAGCCGAGGTGACGGAGACGTTGCCGATCGAGCTGGTGATGCCGGCGGTGGGACAGGGAGCGTTGGCCATTGAGGTGCGGGTGGGCGATGAGCGCGTGCAGCGTGCGATCAGCCGCATCGATGATGCAGTGACGCGACGGACGGTAGAGGCGGAGCGCCGGTTCGCCGTGGCGATCGGCGGGAGCTGTGATACTCCGGTGGCGGCGTTTGCGCAGATACAGGGTGATCGTTGCATCGTTCGCGCCCGAGTGTTGTCACCGGATGGCCGTCAGATGATCGAGGATCGGTTGGAAGGGTCGGTTGAGCGGGCGGAGGCCTTGGGGGCGGAGTTGGGAGAACGGTTGCTGGCTCGCGGGGCGCGCGCGCTGATGGACGGTCGCGATGCGGCGGCATGAGCGTTCGGCGGCGCGCGGCTGTGTGTATCTGGTGGGAGCCGGACCGGGCGATCCGGGACTGTTGACGCGGCGCGGAGCCGAGTGTTTGGCGATGGCTGACGTCGTGATCTATGATAGACTGGTGCATCCTGAGCTTCTGGCGCTGGCACCGGCAGCGGCGGAACGGGTCTTCGTCGGCAAGGAACGGGGCGGCGAACCGGTCGCACAGCGGTCGATCAACCGGCTGTTGATTGACCGAGCGCGGCGGGGACGCGCGGTGGTGCGACTGAAGGGTGGTGATCCGTTCATCTTCGGTCGCGGCGCTGAAGAGGCACTGGCGTTGGCCATGGCCGGCGTACCGTGTGAGGTCGTCAGCGGCGTGACGTCTGCGATCGCGGCGCCTGCAGCGGCCGGGATTCCGCTCACCGATCGTCGATACGCGTCATCCGTGACGTTCGTCACAGGACAGGAAGGACGGGGTCGAGGTCGCATCCGCTGGGATCGACTGGCTGACGGATCGGATACGCTGGTGTTGTTGATGGCGGTGCGGCAGCTGCCGCGGATCGTGCGGGAGCTGCTGCGACGCGGGCGGTCGCCGTCGACGCCGGTGGCAGTGGTGCAGTGGGGCACGATGCCTCAGCAGGAAACGGTCATCGGGACGCTCGGCACGATTGTGGAGCAGGTGCAGCGTGCCGGGATCCGTCCGCCGGCGGTGGCGGTGGTCGGTGAGGTGGTGCGGCTGCAGCGATCGTTGGCGCAGATGCGTCGTGTACCGTTGGCCGGTTGTCGCGTGGTGGTGACGCGTGCGTCGGAGCAGGCCGGGGTGCTCTCGGCATTGCTGGTGCGTCGTGGGGCGACGCCGGTGGAAATTCCGCTGATCCGATTTGCAGCTCCGTCGAGTTATCGTTCGCTGGATCGGGCGATTCGACGGATCGGACAGTATCAGTGGGCGATCTTTACCAGCGTCAACGGTGTGGATGCATTCTTACAGCGGCTGGCGCGGTTGGGCACCGATATCCGGGCGTCGCGTGGCGTGCGGATTTGCGCGATCGGGCCGAAAACAGCCGGTCGCTTTCGCGCGCTCGGCGTGACGGTCGACTATCAGCCGGCGACGTTTACCAATGCGGCGATCGCACGTGGGATGCGGCGGTTTCGGCTGCGCGGACAGCGTGTAGTGATCGTGCGGGCGGAGGAGGCGCCGGAGCTGTTGCCGACGGCCCTGCGGGCATTGGGTGCGATGGTCGACGTGGTGCCGGCGTACCGGACGCTGGCGGCGCGGCCATCCGCCGAGTCGCTGGCGCGGGTGCGTCAGGCCGATGTCGTGACACTCACATCATCGTCTACGGCGCGGGCGTTTGTGCAATGGGTGACGCCGAAGCGATTGGCGGCAGTGACGCAGCGGTTGTTGGTGGCGTCGATCGGGCCGGTAACGACGGCGACGGCGCGGGCGATGGGCTTGCGCGTCGATATCGAGGCGCGTCGCGCCACGATCGAGGGGCTCGTTGAAGCGGTCGAGCGGACGATCATCGGACGGCGCGCTCGGAACGGAAGCATCGGAGAGTGAGTTGATGGGATTTCCTCAGCAGCGATTGCAGCGGTTGCGCAGGACCGAGGGGTTGCGGTGTCTGGTGCGTCAGGCGCGCGTATCGCCCGACCAGTTGATCATGCCGCTGTTTGTATGCCATGGAAAGCGGGTGCGGCGTCCAATCGCCTCGTTGCCGGGCATCGAGCAGCGTTCGGTCGATTTCGTGGGGACTGAGGCGAGGGAACTGGAGCGGCTGGGTGTTGGTGGCGTGATGCTCTTCGGCGTTCCATCTCGCAAGGATGCGCTCGGTACCGGCGCTTATGCCAGGGATGGTGTGGTGCAGCAGGGCATTCGGGCGATCAAGACGGCGGCGCCATCACTGACGGTGGTGGCGGATGTCTGCTTGTGCGAGTATACCAGTCACGGTCACTGCGGCGTGCTTGACGGGCAACAGGTGGACAATGATGCGACGCTCGAGTTGTTGGGCAGGACGGCGGCGTCGCAGGCGAAAGTGGGCGCGGACATGGTGGCGCCCAGCGCCATGATGGATGGGCAGGTGCAGGCGATCCGTCGGGCGCTCGATGCCGCCGGCTGCAGCCATACACCGGTCCTCTCCTACAGCACCAAGCATGCGTCGAGTCTCTATGGGCCGTTCCGCGAGGCGGCCGGCTCGACGCCGCGCTTCGGCGACCGGACGGCGTATCAGATGGATCCGGCCAACAGCGATGAGGCGTTGCGCGAGGTGGCGCTCGACATCGAGGAAGGTGCCGACATCGTGATGGTGAAGCCGGCGCTGACGAGTCTTGATCTGATTCATCGGATCAAGGCACGGTTTGACGTGCCGGTGGCGGCGTATCAGGTGAGCGGGGAGTACGCGATGCTGCGGGCGGCCGGGCGCTTGGGGTGGCTCGATGAAATTCGGGCGATGCGCGAGACATTGGTGGCGATTCGGCGGGCCGGCGCTGATTGCATCGTGACGTATTGGGCGAAGACATTCGCCGAGCAACTGTAATCCGGTTCAATTCATGTTTGAACGATGGAAGCTAAGGTGTTATGAGCGTAAGTTAGAGCGGATCTCGAAGAGGCAGGATCTCTACCAAGATTCTGAGGAGTACAAAAAGACTAGCGGTGAAGCTCGGCAGATGATCGATCAGGAACTCGGCTCTGAGTTGGGGGAGGCATACGACCCAATCGAACACTTTAAAACGCAGCAAGCATTGAGGGAAGCTAACAGGTTTGGGATTCCTATTCCGCGGTTTCGCTCTGACAATGATGAGAACGCAAAATACTGGGAAGACGGTTGGTGTGGAGAGCGCCACCATCATTTGTCGGATGAGGGCTATCAGAAGATTAGAAGTGAGAGAAGGGCTGAGAGGAAGGCGAGGAGAGAAGATCGTCTGTTATGGTGGTTGCCTTTACTCTCGACCGTGGCGGGTATAATTGGTGCCGCCTCGGGATTTCTCGCTGTCTTGAAGCAGTTCAAATCTGGGGGATGAATGGTTGCATCGTCTTCAGCTAAGACAGCCAAGACTGAGGTAGATCGGGAGCCGGCATCCGTTGAAGTGATGTTCGACCGGATCGCTCACCGGTATGATCTCTTCAACACGCTCGCCAGCGCTTCGCTGGATGAGCGGTGGCGTCGCTGTCTGGTGACGCGCGTGCGGCGCGGCGCCCGCGTGCTGGATGCAGGGTGCGGCACCGGGGCGCTGACGTTTCGGCTCGCGCGTCAGGTGGGGTCGTCGGGCCGGGCGGTAGGCATCGATATCTCCGACCAAATGCTGCGGATTGCACGGCAGCGCACGCAGCGTCAGGGGCGGGCGGACTTCTTGCGCGCCAGCGTGCTGACACTGCCGTTTGCCGATGCGACATTCGACTATGTGACTAGCGCGTTCGTGACGCGCAATATCATGGCGCAGCTGGATGAGGTGTTGGTGGAGGTGCGGCGCGTGTTGGTGCCGGGCGGGTCGCTGCTCTTCCTCGATATGACGCGGCCCCCGCGCAACCGGTGGTTGCGAAGCGGTTATTCGTGGTATGTAACGCGGGTGCTTCCAGGTATCGGCGGCACGCTCTATCGCGATCGCGATCCATTCGATTATCTGGCGCGCTCGATCGTCGGCTGCATTGACCCGGACGCGCTGAGTGCCCGGATCGTGGGGGCTAGGTTCGAACGCGTGCGGTTCGAGCCGTTGAGCGGTGGGCTGGTGGGTATTCATTCGGCTGTGAAATGACCGGGACCAGAGCGGAGCTGTCTCCCATCTACGAGCCGATCGCCGGAGCGCTGGAGAGCGTGATGGCGCTGTACCGTCGTCAACTGGTCTCCAACAACCAGATGATCCGGGCGATTGGCGCGCATCTCTCCGGCGGGCACGGCAAGATGTTCCGTCCGGCATTGGTGTTGTTGAGTTGGGGGCTGCATGGGCGCCGTCATCCGGAGCGAGCTACGTGGTTGGCGGCGGCTGTTGAGCTAATGCATGTTGCCAGTCTCGTGCACGATGATATCGTCGACAGTTCCGACCTTCGGCGGAGTCGTTCGACGATCCGTTCCGAGTGGGGCGATGAGATTTCCGTCGTCGTCGGCGATTATCTCTACGCCAGAGGGTTCCAGCTGCTGGTGCAGATCAATGATCGGATTGTGCTGGATGTGCTGTCCGATACGACCCGGCTGATGTGCGAGGGGCAGTTGCTGGAAATGGGGAGTCGTTGCGATCTGGACTTGACAGAACGGGCGTATCTGGAGATCATCACCAAGAAAACCGCCCGCTTGATTGCTAACTGCTGTGAGCTTGGCGGCCGGTTGGGCGGGAGTGGCGCGGCAGAGATGCAGGCGCTGGCGGCGTACGGGTTGAATCTCGGCATGGCGTTCCAGATCGTGGATGATTGTTTGGATGTATCGGGTAACGTGCGCCGGTTGGGCAAGCCGATGGGTTCTGATCTGCGCGAGGGGAAAGTGACGCTGCCGCTGATCCGTTATGCGCAGCAACTCTCGCATCGTCGTCGGCAGCAGGTTGCGCGGATCCTCAGCAATGGTCATGGCAATCAAGGATCGTTTGAGACGTTGCGGGATGCTATTGCGGATTCAGAGGCGGTTCGGTCTTCGTCGGGTATGGCGCTGCGGTATATCGAGAAGGCGCGGCGGGCAATCAAGCCGGTGCGTGACAGTGCGCACAAGCGAAGTCTGCTGCAGCTGGTTGATTACGTGATCCGCAGACAAAGCTGAGAAACCCGCGATGGGGGATAGGTGACGAGTGGTAGGCAATCGGTTGTTTGTCACTTGTCACAGACTCTAGAGGTGAATCGTGTTCGGAATCGGTGTGCAGGAACTGCTGGTTATCTTGCTGATCTGTCTACTGCTCTTCGGCGCGCAGCGGTTGCCGGAGATTGGCCGGTCGCTTGGCAAGGCGATTCAGGAGTTCAAGAAAGCCGGTCGCAGCGACGACGATCAAGAGAAGGATCAGTCGACGAAGCCAGGTGCGTAAGTCACGTGAAGCGTCTGGAATTCCGTGAAGCGTGGTGCGTATTTCGTGAAGCGTCAAACCTGAAAGACGTTTCCTGCGAGATGTGCTTCACGTTATTAAAGAGGTAGAAGGCATGGCGAATGAGACGGCAGTAGCACAGTCAGCGCAAGGGGCTCCGGCATGCGGCGGCGGGTTCGTCGGCGAGCTGTCTCGCAAAGAGTTCTTGCGGAAGCTCGGTTGGGCGTGCTTCGCGACGTATATGGTTGGGTCGGTGCTGGCGATGTTGCGATTCATGTTTCCCAATGTGCTCTACGAGCCACCGACATCATTTAAAGCTGGCAAGCCCGATGAATATCCGATCAACTCCGTCAGCACCAAGTGGACGAAGTCCAAGCGCGTCTGGGTGGTGCGCACGCCGAAGGGGTTCTACGCGCTCTGGGCGCGATGCACGCACTTGGGTTGCACGCCCAACTGGTTTGAGAGCGAGCGACGGTTCAAGTGTCCGTGTCACGGTTCCAACTTTACGATGCAGGGTGATGTGATCTTCGGGCCGGCGCCAAAGCCGTTGTATCGGGCGGCGATCGCGAAGACTGATGACGGCCAGTTGTTGATCGATAAGGGGCGGTTGGAGAATCGGCCGGGCGCGAGAGAGCGCGGCGATTTCTTCCTGCCGCATGCTGAGAATGCGTAATTCGTCCACCGTCCACCGTCCACCGTCCACTGGCCGCTTGTCACCCACCACTTGTTACCCGTTACGATTTGTGGAGTACGCGCATGCCTGAGCAAACGGCCGTTCAGCAGCCAGCGCCTGCACCGGTTCCTACGCCGAAACCGCAGCCACCGCGTCGCTCCATTCACCAGATCGTCACGACCAGCAAGATTTGGAAATCGATCTTTCGACACGATTTCAAGGATACGCCGCGCACCCGCGTTATGCGGATTTTCGGCAACGTCTTCCTGCACTTGCAGCCGGTGCGCATCCCCCGCAGTGCCATCCGCGTCAGTTACTCGTGGGGGTTGGGCGGCATCACCTTTTTCCTCTTTCTCATCCTGACCGTCACCGGTGTGCTGCTTATGTTCTACTATCGCCCATCGGTGACTGGGGCGTATCAGGACATGAAGGATCTGGAGTTTGTCGTCACGCTCGGTCTCTTGCTACGGAACATGCACCGGTGGTCGGCGCACGCGATGGTCGTCTGCACGATTCTGCACATGATCCGTGTCTTCCTGACCGGAGCGTACAAGGCGCCGCGCGAGTTCAACTGGGGCGTCGGCATCGTCCTGCTGGTGCTCACGCTGCTCCTGAGCTTTACCGGCTACCTGCTACCGTGGGATCAGCTGGCGCTCTGGGCTGTAACGGTTGGAACGAACATGGCCTCCGCCACGCCGCTCTTGGGGGCGGAGGGGCCATTTAGCATCGTCACGCCAATGAACGATGCGCGGTTCGTCACGCTCGGCGGCACCATCGTCGGGCAGAACACGTTGCTGCGGTTCTACGTGCTGCACTGCATCGCGTTGCCGCTTGTGCTGTTCATCTTGGTGTCAGTGCACTTCTGGCGTGTGCGCAAGGATGGTTTCTCGACGCCTGATCCGAAGAGTCCGGCGTACCAGGATAAAGTGGATACGTGGCCACACCTGATCGCGCGAGAGTTTCTGGCGGCGCTGCTGGTGCTGATCTTGCTGACCGGTGCTTCGATCTTCCGCAACGCACCGCTCGAAGAGGCGGCCAATCCGAATCGGACGCCGAACCCGTCCAAGGCGCCGTGGTATTTCGCAGGGTTGCAGGAACTCTTGGTGTATTTTGACCCGTGGATCGCCGGCGTGGTGCTGCCGGGTGTGATCGTCGTCGGGTTGCTGGCGATTCCCTTTATCGATCCAAATCCCAAGGGGATCGGCTATTACTCGATCAAGGATCGTCCGCTGGCCAATTCGATCTTCCTCTTCGGGAACTTTCTCTGGTTTCTGCTGATTGCCATCGGCATGTACTGTCGGGGGCCGAACTGGGAATGGTACTGGCCATGGGAGCCGTGGTCGTCGCACCGTATCACGATGGCCAGAACGTGGAATATCCCGAATCCGATCGGGCTGGCGCTTATTGGCGGGTACTTCGCGCTCGGCATGACGTTGCCGGCGTTGCTGAAGCGGGAGTTTTTCAAGCAGCTGGGGCTGATCAAGTATTCGATCGTCATGGGGTTGTTGTTGATGATGGGTGGGGTGGTTGGCAAGATCTTGCTGCGGCTCCTGCTCAACGTCAAATATATCGTCTCGTTCCCGCAGTTTAACCTTAACATCTAAAAGATGTGTCAAGTGTCAGGTGTACAGTGTCAAGGATTGAAGCGTCAGCTATAGCTCAGTTCAGTGTAACAATCACTGGCAATGTTGCCGGGCGGCCTCTCGGTCTTCACAGGTTGGGCGGCATGGCGCCTTGCGTTTTCCTTATCTTAACACTTAACACTTTACACTTCACGCCTCGGTCGGTCTCATGAACATCAATCGTCTGCTGTTTGCGATCTTCGGTGCCATTCTGATGGGGCTGTTCGTGCTGGCGATCTGGCACGATTACGACCGCGAGTGGGTGTGGTACCAGCAGGGGTTCTCTCAGTTGGAGCAGGCCGGAGGGGTGGTGAAGAGCGCCGGAGCGCCTGGTACGGCTTCCTCGAAGAGCCGTAGCCAGAGCGGTGGCGTCAAGCAGACGGTGCTCGATGATCTCGAGCGGGTGGATCGCTGCGAAACATGTCATCTCGGTATCGCGAATCCGGTGTTTGCGGGTGCGCCACAGCCGTACACGACGCACCCTGGTGATTACCTCCAGCATCATCCGATAGAAAAGTTCGGGTGTACCAGCTGTCACTGGGGGCAGGGGTATGCGACGACAGCCAACGCGGCGCACGGTGACGTGAAGCATTGGGATGAGCCGATGCTGCGCGGGGCGTACATTCAGGCGTCGTGCGGCAAGTGCCACTACTCTGTGCGGCAGTTGCCTGGGGCGGAGGTGCTGGCGCGCGGCCAGGTGCTGTACAGGGAGCTGGGGTGCGTGGGGTGTCATACGTTGCATGGGGAAGGTGGGCCGATCAGCGTTGACCTAACCGAGATCGGATCGAAGACGGCCGACGAGCTCGACTTTACGTTTGTCGAGGGGCGGCGCACGGTGGCCAACTGGATGTACGAGCACTTTCTCGATCCGCAGAAGGTGACACCCGGTTTCTCTGAGCAGGGGATTCCGCCATCCGTCATGCCGAACTACCGGATGAGTCCGGCGGAGGCGGAGGCGTTGACCGCGTACATGATGAGTCTGACCAAGGAGCGGTTGACGCGCGAGTACATCGTACCGGGAGAGTCGGAGCCGTCTCCCGTGTATGCCTCTTCAGTGGATCGCGGTCGGGCCGTCTTCCAGAAGTTTGGCTGTGTCGGGTGTCACAATGTGGATGGGCGCGGAGGCCGCAAGAACTGGAATGCACATACCAACGGTGAGGTGCCATCGCTGGTGTATGTTGGACGCGGCTACACGCGCGAGGAGTTGAAGGAGAAAATTCGTCAGGGCGTGCCGATCGTTGCCAGGCGTGATCCGTCGGGATTGACGCCTCCGCTCTACATGCCGGCATGGAGCGAGAAGATCAAGGGACAGGATTTGGAGGATTTGGTCGACTACTTGTTGAGTCTGATACCGGCGGAGATGTCGGCGGCCGCACCAGCGCCGTCCACGACGACGCAAGAATCCTCGCAACCGGAGACTCCGGCACCTGGAGCGTTCCGCCAAGCGGATGATCTGATTGACTACCTGGTCCGGCTGATGGCTTTTGACGAAGAGGTATTACCCGGCCGCGGTTAACATCCTGCCGTTTGCGTAGCCGCTGCTGTCATGGTTCACAGAGGGGTGTGAGCGGTTGATGTTTGTCCAGCCTCTGCTTGGCTTGCGTTGTGCCTCCTCAGCGTTCTCATCCGTCATGGCTCGTTTGCTCAAGCGTATTCAAAATAACTATGTCGCACAAGCAGCGCGGGTCTGGCTGCGTTGTGCGTTGGCAACGTCAATCAGCAGCGCGTTGTTTCTGACGGCCTCATCAGCGGCGGCTGATGAGTCGCCGGCCGTGCGCCCTCCGGCTGTCAGCGGCTCGTTCTATCCGGCTGACAGCGAGGAATTGACGGAAACCGTCGACCGCTTGCTACAGGCGGCTCCAATCCATCCGGTATCCGGACAGTTGATCGGCGTGGTCGTGCCGCACGCCGGGTATCAGTACTCAGGCGCCGTGGCGGCTGCGGCATTCAAGCAGTTGCAGGGGAAGTCGTTCCGCACGGTGATTCTGGTGGGGCCGAGTCATCGACATCGCTTCGATGGGTTTGCCGTACTGCATCGTGGGGCAATGGCGACGCCACTGGGTGAGGTGCTGATCGATGAGCAGATGGGGTTGCGTCTGTTTGAGCGGAGCGACGCGTTCCGCACTGATTGGGTGGTGCATGCTCAAGAGCATTCGTTGGAGGTGGAACTGCCGTTCTTGCAGCGAGTGCTCGGTTCCTTCCGCGTCGTGCCGATTCTTGCGGGCAGCGATGATCCATCGGATGCCATCCGGTTGGCCGATGCGTTGCTACCGCTTCTGACTGACGAGACGCTGCTCGTGGTGAGCGTCGATCTCTCCCACTATCATCCGTACGATGCGGCGGTGGCGCTCGATCGACGGGCGATCGATACGGTGGCATCGGGGGATGAGGATGGGTTTGTCGAGCTGCTGCGAGCCGGTCAGGCGGAGGTTGATGCGCCGGTACCATTGCTGGCGATGATGCATATTGCGGAGCGGCTTGGGGCGACGGTGCAGGAGCTTGCGTATCGTAACTCCGGTGATGTGACCGGTGATCGGCGGCGTGTGGTAGGATATGTTGCCATGGCGATGACGCGTCCGATGGAGGCAGAAGGCGGTGCTGGCGGTGAGCTGAGTGCCGAGGCACGTCAGGCGTTGTTGCAGTTGGCACGTCGGTCGATCGAGGCGGCTGTCCAACGGGAGCCGTTGCCATCGCTGCCTGGCGGCCCGCCTGTGCTGAGCGAGCCGCGTGGCGCATTTGTGACGATCAAGCGGCAGCAGCGTCTGCGCGGTTGCATCGGGTATACCCAGCCGATTGGCCCGCTGGCCGAGGTGGTGCAGAAAGTGGCGGTAGCGGCGGCGCTGGACGATCCGCGTTTCCGTCCTGTGGTTCCTTCTGAGCTGAGCGAGCTCGATCTCGAAATCTCGGTCCTCTCAATGCCCGAGCTGTTGTCTGATCCATCGCAGATCGCGGTGGGTAGGCATGGTCTCATCATTCAAAAGGGTTCGATGTCTGGTTTGCTCCTTCCGCAAGTGGCGACCGAATATGGATGGGATCGAGAGACATTCCTTGCCGAGGTGTCGCGGAAAGCTGGGTTAGCGCCTACCGCATGGAAAGAACGCGACGCCAAACTCTATACCTTCACAGCGGAAGTCTTCCACGAATGACGCGCAGTATCGACACGGTCTGCCGGTTGGTCAGTACGTAATCTTGAGTTTGTGCAGCCACCGGATGAGGCTGTAGCGGCTCACACCGAGGAGAGCCGCGGCTTTGGTCTGATTCCATTTGGCTCGGCGCAGGGCTGTGACGATCAGCTTGCGGTAGACTTGGTCGCGCGCTTCATCCAGCGAGAAGCTGGTGAGTATCAGCGGGATGGTTTCCGTTGCGCCGATCGCGCGGTTGATGGCATCGATGAGCGTTTCGTTGTTGAACGGTTTTGCGATCAGTTCGCATGCCCCGAGCGAGAGATAGTATTTGGCGTCGAGCCCCTCACAGTATGCCGAGACGATGATGACCGGCAAGCTGGGGAAATGGCGTTTGATGATCGGCAACAGCTCGGTGCCGTCCATGCCTTTCATCCGGATATCGAGCAGCACGCAGTCTTGGGGCGTTTTCTTGAGTAGGTCGATCGCTCGGGTGGGATCCGGACAGAGCGTGACGAGGTAGCCCTTCTCGACAAGCAGCTCCTCCATGTTTTTGCAAATCTCGAGGTCGTCATCAACGACCAGCACGCGCACCGGTTCATTCATCCGAGGACGGGAACTTCTCGTCATCTCAAACACCTCGTAGCTGATGTTTCTTACGGCTCGCGGCTGCGTCGCACGTGGTATTCCAGCTTTAAGCCGCTTACCCTGTTTGTTCACCGATGTGAGGACTGAACGCCTACCAGTTATCATAAGTCTATCATTGATATATAGATTCGGCAAATCTACGTCGACCAAGCTCTTCAGTTGTTGCCTGGATGATTGCGAGTTCCGTTTCTGCGATTGAGAGTCAAAAAATTTATTCTGTGCGTTGTTGATACAGCGTAACGCAGTGGTGTTCGATATTCGCACGATTTATGCTTAGTGTGTTGCATGTATAACTGTAATATATTGTAAAAAATATAGTTACAGTTGACTCGCGTCTTATCATAAGATATCTTTTCATTGGAACATTTGATGTGGAATGGACAGTTGATAGAGCCCAAAGATGATTTTGAGACGTTTCCGCTAATGTGGTCTAAAGAGGATGATCGCGATGACTACTGCAAAATCTCGAATGGGCAGGCGAGTGCTGAGTGTGTTATTGCTGGGTTTGGCGGCAAGTTTTGTCACGGTGGGCTCTGTTTGTTTCGCCAACGCCGCCGACAGGGAAGCCAGCGCCCAGGAGCGTGCCGAGCGCCGCGACGAGCGGCAAGCCGAACGGGAAGTCCGGCAAGAGGCGCGGGAAGACGCCCAGCAGGCCGAGCGCGACGCGCGCCGGCAGGAACAAGCCGCCCAGCAGGACGAGCGCCGGGAAGTCCGCCAAGAGGTCAAGGAAGCGCAGCGGGAGGTCCAGCGCGAAGCCCAGGCCGCGCGCCGCGACGAGCGTCGAGAGGAACAACAGACGCGGCAGGAGGAGCGTCGGCAGGAGCGGTCGGCACAGCAGGAGGAACGGCGCGAAGTCCGCCAGGAAGCGCGCGCGGCGCAACGCGAGGCTCAGCGTGAGGGGCAGCAAGCGCGGCGGGAGGAGCGGCAGGAGGCACGCCACGCTGAACGCGAGGCCCAGCGTGAGGAGCGTATCCGCATCGCGCAGGCGATGCCGCATGTGGCCCGCAATCGCCATGCAGCGGGCGCGACCGATGGCGTGGGTGAGGTGCAGGATCTGACGCGGACGCTGCGGCAGCTGCATCGGCGGGAGCGGGAGGGCGCTCAGTCGAGCGAGCCCTCCGGGGTCGAGCAGAAGGCGGAACACGCGCAGTGGGATCGCAATCCGCATGACACCCGCGGCCAGGGCAACAATGGCCGGCCCGACATGCAGGATCCGTACGGCTTTGACAAGGAGAGCGGGCGGGAGGGTTCGGAACATGGCCGGCCAATCGAGGGAGAGGCGCCGGCACCAGAGGATTCCGTCCCGCCGGCACCGCCCCTGGAGGATCCGGTGGTTGAGCCTGGCGTGACCGACGACTCAGTGGGAGATGTATCGGTGGTAGAGGATGTGGTTGAGGAGATCGCGGCGGAGAGCGAGTCATCGGATGAATCCACGTCGAACGTTGACGCTGTTGTAGATGGGGTAGAGGAAGGATCGGTCGGTGAAGAGCCAGTTGCTGTTAACCCGGTTGTCACCGATCCGGACGTATCGTCGTTGCCCTCCGAAGAAGGGGTTACGTCAGAAACGGAGACTTCCGCATCAACATCCGACAGCTCCGAGTCGGTACTCAATATGGAAGGGATGTTCAGCCTGCAGGGGTCGGTGAATAACGATCTGCTGGCGTATCACCAAGCCAAACTGGAAGAGGCCGAAGCGTTGTTGGCGCAGGATCCAACCAACCGAGATTTACAGTTTATGGTGACGTATCACAAGCAATATGTCGATTGGTTGCCTACCTTTAACTACGATCTTGTTCGTGTACAAAGCAGTACCGAGGGGCTCGCAGTATGCGAGCTTCGTGATCCATCAGGTCCATCGGGCGGTAATACCGTTGATCTCGCCCTGACGCTGGCCGACCCGGAGCAGTTTGCGGAGAAGACGTTCTTGGTGACGACGACTGTGACGACGCTCGATGAAACGATGCTTGAGCACTATAGTCAGGACCCGCAGACGGGTGAGTGGACTATTACCGAGGTCAATCACAACCCGGGTGATGTTGTCGACCAGGAAACGCAGGAGGTAACCTTCGGTGCGGATGGGACGTTGAATTACAATTTTATACCAACCGATGCCATTATCAGCGGCATGTATACGATCGCGGTGACGGTGACTGATCCTGTCAGCGGTCAGTCATACACGATGGACTACGACCGTCAACTGCAGATCTACAAGTGTCCCTACGGCATCGTCTATGACCAGGAAAGCGGCGAACCGATCGCCGGCGCCACGGTGACGGTGCACAACGTCGATGGGTCGGTGGCGGTCTTGGATAAAGCCGCCAATCCCAACGTCCACAACCCCCAGGTCACCGATGCCACCGGCCGCTACAACTGCAAGCTCGCCATCGGGAAGAAATACTACCTGCAGGTGGAAGTCCCCGGCTACGCGTCCTACCGGAGCCAGGTCTTCAGTGAGCGGTGGCACATCGTGCGGGAGGATGTGGGGTTGACGCGATCGATGATGCTTTCAAGTAAGTAACCAGGTAGGTTGTTGTATCACCACGACGACACGCGGGGTGCGCATGACACAGGGCGCGCCCCGTTTGTTGTAGCTTATGTATTGAAAACTAGTTGGAGCGTTTGATACAATCGCATCCATGAAATTGGCACTGGGTCTGAGTGTTCGGTTACTCATGGTGCTTTTGCTGCTTCCGATTTTCTTCGAACGTCCCGCCCAAGCACAAAACGTCCAGCAGGAACGCCGCATCGAGGAAGGAAAACGAGATGCTCTCAAGCCCACGGCGCTGGTGCCAACCGCGCCTCCTGCACAGCCAAGCAGGCCACGTCGCCTTGCGGCACCTGTCCCACCGGCTGAGCAGGACGTCTACTTATTCCAGCTGGCGCAGCGTCGGATCGCGTTCCGGTATGATGCGATCAAAGCGATCGTCATTCTCTTGAATGTGGATGATCAGTATCTCGATTTGGCATCCCAGGTAGCTTTCCTGCAGGAGCGCAGGATTCTTCCCAAACGGTATCGCGAATCGTTTGATCCGATGGAGCCGCTACGTCGAGGACTGACTGCCTATATGTTTCGTCAGGTCCTTGGCATTCGCGGGGGGATTGCGCTCCATCTCCTTGGACCAAGCGAGCGCTACGCCATGAAGGAGCTGGTGTTCCAAGGTATCTTATCATCCGGTCGCGTCAACGATCTCATCAGTGGGGCGGAGCTGGTGCAGGTGATGAACCAAGCTGCTCAGTATCAGCTTGCTCATCGAGCGGGTGGGGCGGAATGAGCGCGGGGTTGACGATGAGCCGTTGGATGCTCACGCTGCTGATGGTGTGTCTCGGAGCGTCTGCGGTATATGCCGCCGAAGAGTCGCGGCGCGTTGAGGAGCAGGCTAGGCAAGCGTTGGATCCGAAGACGCTCGCGATCTTTGAGGGCGAACGTCGAGTTGCCTTCGATTACGGGATCTGGATCAATCATCTCTCCACTGACTACGTGAACGACGACAACGATCGCTCTGCGCCGGATGCGACCGATGCGACCTATTCGTTGGATCAGCGTGTTTGGTTTCGATTCACCATGCGTCCTGATCGGGATCCGGAGAGTGTGGTGCGGGAGCATTCGCTCTATCTGCGGTTGAAGGATCGGCACACATGGAGTGATCCATCGACTGTCAACGGTCACCATGATGAGGACGGCCCGCACCTTGACTATCTCTTCGTGAGTCTCGACCAGCGGCCGTATTACTGGCAGATCGGTCGACGGCTCTACGGCGTCGGTCAGGGGCTGGCGTACAGTAACGTCGGAGATGGTGTGGAGCTGTTGGCATCGTTTCCAACGTGGAGCGTGATGGGATTTGCGGCGAGAAGCTTGCCGCACGCCTCAAATGCCGATCAGAGTGTGCCGGACAGCAAGAATAGTGGCCGCACGTTTGTCGGTGTGGAAGGGCGTTACATCGGGATTGTGCGTCACGGGTTATATGCGTACGCGGTGGCTCAGCGGGACGACGGCGATGAAGATCCTGAGGATCCGGCGCAGGATTACGACTATAACTCCGAATATGTCGGGGTCGGGTCCGAGGGGACATTGATCGGCAGGGTGCGATATGTGGCGGAGGTGATGTTGGAGACCGGCACGAGTTTCACGTCGATCACCAACCAGGAGCAGGATGTCCGTGCGTGGGCGACCGATGTGAGCATGACATATGACGTGCAGGCGTCAACGCAGCCGACACTCTATGCCGAGTATGCCTTCGGCTCCGGCGATGAGGACCGGTCGGTCGTGACCGATACGATCGGTGGTAACGTCGGTGGCGACGATACCAACTTTTTGTATTTCGGGTATCTGCCGACAGGGTATGCGCTCTCGCCGCTGCTCTCGAATCTCCACATGGTCAAAATCGGCGCTGCTTTTCAGCCGCTGGAGCGTGTCTCGTGGCTCAATCTCAAGGAGCTGAGCATCTCGCTGGACTATTACTACTTCCGGAAGGATGAGGCGGCTGGCGGAATCTTCGATTTCGATGCGACGGAGGCTGACCGCGATATCGGCCACGAGATCGACCTGACGCTTGCTTGGCGGATACTATCTGACCTGAGCATTTCCGTTGAATACGGTCGGTTCCGGCCTGGAGAGGCGTATGCTTCGAGTGCCAACGACACATCTGAATATCTTGCTGCTGGCGCCACTATGACGTTCTAGTAGTTCGATAGCTTGGCTTTGACAGGTCACTCATCATAGTGCTGAGCAGGACCGTCGCTATTCGGACCCACCAGATTCATCGTGTCGAAGCACTAGTTAAGATATGTCATCCAGCAGTTCGTGTCGTTGCTTGTCGAGTGAAGCCTTCAATCATTAGGGAAATATGTGGCTCAGCGATTGTATAGGTATCGTTAGCACATCATGTTTAATCTTAATATATTAAAACTTAATGCAAGATGTAACGTTGTTCATGGTAGATGTTGAATCTCAGAAGCAATCAGGTTGTTGGTTGACAATCGGCCAATAGCTTGGCTACAATGCGCACCATCCAAACGGTGAGGGTGCATGCATGAAGAAGGCCAAGCAATCACGACCAAACAAGCGGAAGTCAACGACCAGTCGATCAAAGTTTCACCGGTCACACCGTAAGCCACGACGTAGCAAAAGCTTAAAGTCTTCCAGCAAACGCAAGAGTCAGTCATCGAGGCAGCGGGCGACGCGAGCTGTTCGTCCTCCCCAGCAGGTGTTTCTTGTCGTTGATATGTTGAATGATTTTGTGCAGCCAGGGGCGCCGCTTGAAGTGCCTGGAGCTCGCATCATTGTGCCTCGGCTTGCCGAGCGGATGGCTGCCGCCAGGGCAAAGCAGATTCCGGTTATCTATATTTGTGATCAGCACCAGCCGGATGATGTGGAGTTTCGTGTCTGGCCTCCGCATGCGGTCGGTGGAACCCGTGGATCACAGGTGATCGATGCGCTCACGCCGCAGCTGCGAGATCAGATGGTAACCAAGACGACATACTCAGGTTTTTTTAAGACGAAGCTCGATTCCGTGCTGGAGAAGATTGGCGCTGAGCATCTGATCATCACCGGTGTCTGCACCAATATCTGTGTACTCTACACGGCTGCGGACGCGTTGATGCGTGGTTATACCATCGATGTGCCGGAAGATTCGGTGGCTGCGCTGACACCGGATGATCATCGCTTCGGCATGCGCCAGCTACGTGAAGTGCTGAGGCCCGTTCAGTCTTGATGGCTCGTCGAGCTCCGCGCGCACCCTCTGCCGCTCGGTCATCCCTCTCGCGCCGAGGTTCGGATCACTCTATGACTCGTCGCTCTCAGCAGAAACTCACGGATGATCGTCTCTTTCATATCGCCTCCGATGCTGAAATCATTGGCGGAGCCGTCACCGATGTCTATTTCACGCGCACGCTCCAGGTGCTTTCTGCCAAGCGGATCGCCAAACCAGTGGCGGTCGAGGTGGCGGTGAAGCGGCTGCCAGGCGACTGGCCGTGGGGTGTGCTGGCCGGCGTGGAGGAGTGCGCGGCGCTGCTGTCGCGTCTGGGACGCCGGATCAACGTCTGGGCGATGCCGGAGGGTACAGTCTTCAGGCCGGATGAGCCGGTGCTGGTCGTCGAGGGTATCTACAATGACTTCGGCGCGTATGAGACGGCGATCCTGGGGTTGTTGTGTCAGGCATCGGGGATGGCGACTCGGGCGGCGCGGTGCAAGCGGGCGGCGGCTGGGCGTCCGGTGATCAGCTTCGGCGCTCGTCGTGCGCATCCGGCGTTGGCGCCGATGATCGAGCGGAGCGCGTACATTGGCGGATGCGACGGTGTCTCGGTGGTCGCCGGCGCTCGGCGGCTTGGGCTGGAGCCGGTGGGGACGATGCCGCATGCGCTGATTCTGCTGCTGGGCGGCTCGGTGGAGGCGGCGCAGGCGTTCGATCAGGTGATCGACCGTCGAGTCAACCGGGTCGTGCTCGTCGATACATTCTCTGATGAGAAAGTCGAGGCGTTGCGGGTGGCGGAGACGCTGGGGCGACGGCTCTATGGTGTGCGGCTCGATACGCCAGCATCGCGCCGTGGCGATTTCTTGCGGATCTTGCAGGAGGTGCGCTGGGAGCTGGACCTTCGGGGCTTCAGCCATGTGAAGCTCTTCGTTAGCGGCGGGATTGACGAGGATGAGATCCTCCGGATCAATAGCGTGGTGGATGCCTATGGGGTTGGGACGGCGATCTCCAGCGCGCCGGTGCTGGATTTTGCTCTCGATATCGTGGAGATTGAGGGGAAGCCGATCGCCAAGCGGGGCAAGTTGTCTGGTCGAAAACAGGTATGGCGGTGCGCGAAATGTCTGTCGTCGCGTGTGACGCCGCTGCGCCAGGCGCCGGGGCGGTTGTGCCGGTGCGGCGGGCGGCCGGAGCCGTTGCTGCAGCCGCTGATCGTTAACGGCCGTCTGTCGGCATCGTTGCCGAGCCCACACCACATTCGCACGCGGGTGCTCGAGCAGTTGCATCGGCTCAATGCTCAGAGCGCATCTCGTGAAGCGTGAAGCGTTCCGCAACTGCTTCGTAGCGGCATGGGGTGTTTGACCCCATCGGTATGGCTGGGGTGAATCGGTATAGATGGTGGTTAGGGGATGTGTATATAACAGTTGCGGGGGAGGCGGAATGGACTATGAAGCGTTAGCAGATCGCGTATTGGCTGGGGGAACGTTGACGCGGGAGGAGGCGCTGGCGGTGTTGCAGACGCAGGATGCGGAGCTGCCAACGCTGCTAGGGGCGACGCGTCGGGTGCGCGAGCGGTGGCATGGGCGTCGCGTCAAAGTTTGCGTGCTGCTCAACGCCCGCTCCGGTTTGTGCCCCGAAGATTGTGGGTACTGTTCGCAGTCGTCGGTCTCGACCGCGCCGATCCAGAAGTACCGACTGCTGCCGGTAGAAACGATGGTCGCCGGAGCTCGTCGGGCCGTCGAAGCGGGTGCGAAGCGGTATTGTTTGGTGACCAGCGGACGCGGCCCATCGGATCGGGATGTGGAGCATCTTGGTCAGGCGGTGCGCGCGATCAAGCAGGAGTTTCCGGATCTGGAGATCTGTTGCTCGTTGGGATTGACGGAGTTGTCGCAGGCGCAGGCGCTCAAGGCAGCCGGCGTCGGTTGGATCAATCACAATCTCAATACCGGTGAGCGGTTCTATCCGGAGATTTGCTCGACGCATACCTATCAGGATCGGGTGCGGACGATTCAGAATATCAAACAGGCGGGACTCTCCACCTGTTCTGGCGGTATCATTGGGATGGGGGAGCGGGATGAGGATCTCGTTGATCTGGCGTTTGCCGTACGGGCGCTCGATATCGACTCGATCCCGATCAACTTTCTGCATCCGATCGATGGGACGCCGCTGGCTGGGCGGCGGGAGCTGACGACCGAGCGGTGTTTGAAGGCGTTGTGCCTGGTGCGGTTGCTCAATCCGACCAAGGAGATCCGTGCGGCTGGCGGGCGCGAGTTGAATCTCGGTGAGCATCAGGCGAAGGCGCTGTGCGCGGCCAACTCGATCTTCGTCGAGGGGTATTTGACGACGCCAGGTCAGGCGGCAGAAGAAGCCGATCGTATGATCCGCGAGATGGGATTTGAGGTCGAGCCATCCGGCGTGGACAGCCACAACGCGATCGATATTGCCGTGACGGGGGATGAGGCAGCCGCTTCCGATAAAATCTATGGCTGATCTAAGCTTGTTTGGCGGCGCCGGATTTGGCGATGCGGTGTTGGGCGCCGTGGTGATTGACGGGGGCGATGTGTATTTCGATGACGGGGCGCTGCATGGCCGTAGCCGCGTCGAGTCCGATGTGCGATTCGTGAGCGATCGCAACCAGCTAGGTGATGGCGCGCGTCGTGTGCTGTTGGTGTGGGTCGCGGTGAAGCCGCAGGCCGATGGGCAGCACGGTTATATCGGGCTCGCCGACTCCGAGCTGTGGGTCGACCACGGCCAAGGTCTTGGCTACAAGCCGCTTACCGATCATGCTAATCGGATGGGCGATGCGGTAGGGGGACGGATACGCCTCGATCGTTTGTCAGCGGCGGAATGTCAGCGATTGCAGCGGTGCCTGCAGGAGCAGCCGGAGTTGTGGCAGCATGCGAGCGCTGCGGTGCGGGCCACATTCACCAGCGCGGTGGCAACATGACGGTGTTTGAGCGATACCCGGAGCAGATCGAGGATTCCGAGCGTATCTACGGGCGTCATCGCGGGAAGCTGGCTGTGGCGATGGATCTGTTGACCGATGCGATGGTGACCATCGGCGCCCATGCTGTGTACTGTCACAAGCCGAAGCACCCCGGTGAACCGACTGCTGATTTGCAGGCGATATCCGAACATCTCGACCACGCGAAGCAGTTGGTACAGGTTGTCATGCAGGAATTGCCGAAGCCTTGACACGCGACATAAACCTGTAGCGTGAAAGAGCGGAAGTAGTCGTCGGGTTTTGGAAGTATCTTGGGTTACCGAGTTGTCGTGCGACGTACGACATGCGACCTGCGACGGTTCTTGCGTTCGCGGTACGTCGCGAAGGAGTGCTCGGTTTCCCAGAGACGCACTTCGGCGACGGGAAATCCCTGTGACTTTGCGTATTCAAAGATGAGCCGGGCGATCGCTTCGGCAGTCGGATTCTCGTCCATGACGAAACAGGGTTCGTTGGAGCGCTGAATCGTCGGGAGCATCGGGTCGCGGCGGTTCAGCAGCATCCGATGATCGAGCTGCTCATCGATCCAGCGCTTCACCACATGTTGAATCTCGTTGAAGTCCACCACCATCCCACGTTCGTCCAGCTGCGTCGATTCCAGCTCAATCTCCGCCTTGCCGTTGTGGCCGTGCAGATAGCGGCACTTGCCATCGTAGTTGAGGAGTCGATGCCCGTAGCAGAAGAGAATCTGTTTCGTTACTTTGTACATGTTGCCACGCCTTTCATAGATGGGGACAGTCCCCTTTTAACAATACGCTTACGTAACTCATTGGAAATCATTGCCCATTTCACGCTCTTCTAATAAAAGGGGACAGTCTCCATTTCTAAGCGATCAGCCGGCCGCCGTCAACGACGATCGTGGCGCCGGTGATGAAGTCGGATCTTTCGACCAGGAACGCGACCGTCTCGGCGATGTCGTTGGGCGAGCCGGCTCGCTGCAGCGGCGTCCGACGTATGATCTGCTGTCGCTCGTCCGCTGGGAAGTCGTCCGGCCACAGCACCGGCCCCGGCGCCACGCAATTGACCTGCACCTTGGGCGCCAACTCTTTGGCCAGTGCTTTCGTCAGTGCGATTACACCGGCTTTCGCGACGCAATAGGGGAGGTAGTCCCGGTACGGTCGGATGCCGGCCCAGTCGGCGATGTTGATGATCTTGCCGCCGGATCGGCGCATGGCGCGACCGGCATGCAACGCGCAGAGGAACGGACCTTTCAGATTCGGCCCGATCGTGCGGTCCCAGTCGTCGGCTGTCAGCTCATCAAACGGCGTTTTGAAGAAGACCGCCGCATTGTTGACGAGCAGGTCGATACGGCCAAGAGTTCGGGTGACTGCGCGCACCATGTGGGCGACCTGCGCGTCGTCTGTCAGCTCGGCTTGCACGGCGATCGCTTTGCGCCGGAGCCGTTTGACTTGGGCGACGACCGACTCGGCCTCGCGGCGGGAGTGGTTGTAGTGGACGGCGACATGGGCACCACGCTTGGCGAGCGTGAGGGCGATGGTGCGGCCGACCCGCTTCGCCGATCCGGTCACAAGAGCTACTTTTCCATCGAGTGTCATCGTGAGGTGGATCATACTATAATGCAGCTGGCCGGACAAGACGAAGGCGTGCCCATGTGCTTGAGTGCTTGTGTGAAGAGGCGGCGGGAAGGTGTGAGGTGTTGCACTGCGATGGTTGGTTTGTTGCATCGCGGGGTCTGGCACCGCAGGTGCCTGACCCCATTGGAATGATTGGGACGAATCGGTGGAACGGTCGATGGATGGGGGCTAATCTGAGGCAGACATGGGTGTAGCGGGAGACGTGGCGGTGCTGGCGGGCGGCGGGCTGGATAGCTCCGTGTTGGTTGGCGAGCTCAGCAGGACGGCGCGGCGCGTCGTGCCGATCGTGATTCGGCAGGGGCTTCAGTGGGAGGCGGTCGAGCGGTATTGGCTTAGGCGATTTCTCACAGCGTTGGGCGCTGCCAATGTGGCGCCGCCGGTCGTGCTCGATATGCCGGCGACGGATCTCTACGGAGCTCACTGGAGCACCGGGGCGAGAGCGGTGCCTGGGTCATCGTCTGCTGATCGAGCTGTCTATCTGCCGGGGCGCAATCTGCTGCTGATCGCCAAGGCGGCGGTGTACTGCACGCAGCATCGCATCGGTACGCTGGCGCTCGGTACGCTCGCGGGCAATCCGTTCAGCGACGCGCAGCCGTCGTTCTTCCGATTGTACGAGCGGTTGATCCAGCAGGCGCTCGGCACGCCGCTGCGGATCATCCAGCCCTACGCGCGACTCAGCAAGACGGATGTCATCCGGCACGGGAAGACGATGCCGCTTGGTCAGACGCTATCGTGCTTGCAGCCGGTTGGCCGAAGGCATTGCGGCCGTTGTAACAAGTGTCGCGAGCGACAACTGGCGTTCCGCGCAGCGGGGATTCCCGATCCAGCTCAGGTTGCTGCTCCGCGCGCGCTCGTCCCCAGCTTGACAGAGCCCATGAATCGGCTGAGAATGTGTCGTGCTGATTGACGCTGTCCCGCATCTGGATACCGTCCGAATCGGCAAAGACGACTATGAAGCCAAACGAGAATGACAGGGTGGTGTGCACGGTGTCTTCGCGCCCTGTATCAATCATGTAATCAATAGTTAGGCCAACGGGATACCCGCTTCACGAATGCGGAGTTGGTGAGAATTCATGACAGGACAGCCCGACATCATTCCACATGGTGCTTCTCCGCCCCCGGAGACAGTTCGACGGCATCTCTCGTGGTGTCACGTTATCGGCCAGTGTGTTGCAACCAGCCTGATGTCTAGATTGAGATGGGGCGACTTACGCGGAGCCCGAGCATGGGCATAAAGAAGCAGGAATTCTATGAGGGTGCGGCGCTGCATCTTCTGGCTCGTGCTGGTGGGATAACGAGTATTCGGTACGAGGCGCCATTTTTTCTGTTAAACAACCAGCTGCTGCTCCTCCTGAAATACAGTACGAAGGGTCGGAGTCCATGGGGATTTACCTTCACGAGGGACGAGCAGGCGATCTTGCAGAAGAGGGCTTCGCAGCTGAGGGTTGTAATCGGACTCGTTTGTGGGGCGGATGGTGTGGTGGCCTTACCCCTGGACACCTTTTTGAGCGTTGTTGCCCCGAGGGAATCTGCTGCTCACATCGCGTGCTATCGCCGATACAATGAGCATTATGAGGTGAACGGTCCCAACGGAACGGTAGGTAGGAAAGTTGCACCGTCGAATTGGCTAAGAATTCTTGACCGCTGAGGTGATCATGAAGCATCGAGATCAGGTCTTGGGGCTGCTACGGAAACAGATTGGCAATGAGGAAGAGGTCAGGGACGTTAGCGAGACCGCCGACGAGGTAGCTGGCAAATGGGTCAATCCTGTGAGCGGAGGAAAGGAGGAGACGAATGGCCTAATCTACGGGCTGATCCAAAGCGGGAAGACCGGAGTCCTAACCGTTACCGGCGCAATAGGCGCTGATGAGGGATACAGGACCATCATCATTCTGACTTCCGACAATGACCCGCTTTATGAACAGACTCTCGGTCGGGCGCGACAGGCTTTTCCTGGGATGGATATTATTGGCAAGAAGGAGTTCAGGGACGCCCATGCCTTCCTCGAGCGAATCAAGAGGAACACTTGTGTAATCGTCACCACCAAGAATTCCCGAATGCTGAATACGCTGATCGATAACTTCAAGAACGGTCGCGTCCGAGGGCTCAGCTGCTTGATCATCGATGACGAGGCGGATCAGGCCAGCCTTAACACGCAAGCGAGCCGCGACGATGGCACTAGGAGCAGAATAAACGATAGCATCGGGGGATTGCGCAGTTTCTTCGAGAAAAACACCTATCTGCAGGTGACAGCCACTCCCCAGGCCCTGTTCTTGCAAACCCCTGGACATGACTTCAGACCGAAATTCACCGTTTTGAGCCACCCCGGCTCTGATTACATTGGGGGCGACGATTTCTTCGGTGATGAGTCCAAGCTTGTCAGAGAGTTCGATTTGAACGACATCTCTGTTTTGGCCCCAGGGGCGCAGCCCACCCCCGCCTTAGATATACCTAGGTCCCTTCTCAGGGCTCTGGACACGTTCATGATTGGTGCGACCTTCAAGCGAACAAAGGACGCCGACCAGAATTGCGCTTTTCTCTGTCATGTCAGCACCAGAACTAGCGATCATAGGCACATCGTCGATCTTCTGCGGAGGTATAAGGCGGATTTGGCCGCTGGGGTGAAGGGGAGGGAGCAAGCGGTCATCAATAGGCTTAGCGTGGCCTATGACGATTTGGCGTCAACTCACCAAGGGTTGAGTGCGGCTAAGTTTGAAGGCCTCGTGGAGGCCGTTGGATTCTTCTCGCCCGGCATTTCGGTCAAACTCGTCAACGGCGAGACGGACGAGGATGTGGCAGTCGAATCGCCCTACAATCTCTTTGTTGGGGGGAACAAGCTGGGTCGGGGAGTCACAATTAAGAATCTGCTTGTCAGCTACTATGGGCGCAATCCGAGGAGTCCTCAAGCCGACACTGTCCTTCAGCATGCCCGCATGTATGGATACCGCAGAAAGGACATTGGGTTGTTGAGGTTGTTCCTTCCGCCAGAACTCCACCGCGTCTTCAAAGCCATCAATAAAATGGAGTGCGGTCTCAGGGAGCTGATTGCACGGAGACCGACCGAGGAGTTCCGAGGAATCTATTTGGAAAACGGACTTAACCCCACACGAAGGAACATATTAGCTCCTGGTTCGATTGGCGTTTACTCAGCTGGCAACATTTATAACCCTGCACAGGTTATGCGTGACGAAACCGCAAGAATATCTACAGAAAGGATTGACAAGAGACTGGATGGTTTCAAGGACAAGGCCTATGAGGAAGTGTCCATTGAGGATATGCAGGCCCTGATTAATTTGACGATGCCCGATCATCGCGTATCAGAGCTTGTGTGGAATTCGACTGCCGTTGGAGATTCGTTGGCACAGTTCGCGAAAATACATAATCAAGCAACAGGCTACGTTTTCATCGACCGGGAGCGCGACCTTAAGGAAAAGCGGCGAGAAACCCAAGGCATTTTGAGTGGCGGGGAAACCGGAGAAGTCCCCAACGATAAGATTGCACTCTTTCTGCTTCGAACAAAGGCCAGCCGTGGGAATAATGCTGCGTGGTGGCCGCAGATCAGATTTCCGGACGGCCGTTACGCGTTCGCTTTTGCCGTTTAGGTTGGTAGGTAGCAGAACAGAGGTTCAGATCGGCGAGAAGTCTATGAAGAAGAAACCAATCGCGGTCGATTTATTCTGTGGAGCAGGGGGTCTTTCGGTGGGCCTACGACAGGCGAGATTTGATGTCATAGGGGCCGTCGAACTTGATGCGTTGGCGTGCCGTACCTATAGGCTTAATCACAAGCGCGTGAAACTGTGGGAGATAGACATCGCGCGTCTGTCGGGTGCGGTAATAATGAAGGACTTGAAGCTTAAGCCGGGGGACCTTGATCTCCTAGCGGCGTGCCCACCTTGCCAAGGTTTCTCGACTATGCGAACCAAGAACGGTGCGCGGACGAACCGAGATTCGCGCAACGATCTCATCTTCGATGTATTAAGGATCGTGCGATCCATGAGGCCGAAGTCTGTCATGCTCGAAAATGTACCCGGTCTCGCTGGGAACAGCCGGTATGTCGCTTTTTGTCAAGGACTGGAGTCGCAAGGGTATCGTGTAAAGTCGGGTGTCCTCGATGCCGTGGATTTTGGAGTCCCGCAGAGGCGGCGGAGGCTGGTGGTGTTGGCATCAAGACTTGCAGAGCCGAAGTTCGCGCCTAAAGCAACGGTCTTTTGCACGGTACGCGAATTCATCGGAAACTTGACTCCCCCTGAGCGTAGCTGTGATCCGCTTCACAATTACTCAGTTCAGCGCAGCAGGAAGGTCACGGATCTTATCAGAAGAATCCCTCGCAACGGCGGTAGCCGAGTGGCGTTGGGGCAAGAAGAACAGCTACCGTGCCATCAACGGCTGGAGGGTTTCTGGGATGTCTATGGACGGATGGCTTGGGACAAGCCTGCGCCCACCATTACCGGGGGATGCATCAATCCATCGAAGGGGCGGTTCCTCCATCCTCGCGCAAACAGGGCTATTACACTCCGCGAGGCCGCTTTGTTGCAGACATTCCCAAAGAAGTATCGCTTTCCTCTAGACAAGGGGCGCTCTCTGGCTGCCCTTCTAATCGGCAATGCACTCCCGCCAGAGTTTATTAGACGTCATGCGACAGCCTTGAGGCAGATGGCTATCTCAGTCGCCAAATCGGGTTAGTCTCATCTTGATACTCATGCGTTTGCAGGGCCGTTTTTCGCTGAGCAGAACGGACGAGAGCTGTGGACAGATTTGACCGGGCTACGCGCTCCCGCGTAATGAGTTGCAACAAGTCACGCGGGGCAAAAACGACTGAATGGAAGTTCCGATCTCTGCTAATGCGATCCGGGATCAAGGGTTGGGTCATCGGGCACGATCCCAGTCTTCCGGGCAGGCCAGACGTCGTTTTCCTTCAAAGGCGCTTTGCCGTCTTCTTAGATGGCTGCTTTTGGCACGGGTGTCGGCGCTGTCGTTCCATCCCCACGACCAACCGGGAGTTTTGGATCGCGAAGATAGAAGGAAATAGAGAGCGGGATAGGAAGGCAATCCGTGCGCTTCGAACGATGGGCTGGACGGCAATGCGGATTTGGGAGCATGAGCTCGAAACCGACAGCGACGGCGTACTTCGAAAAGTTATGGTTCAACGTCTCACCGGTCACCGCGGAAGGTGAGCTAGGCCGTTCCACAGCGCAGGAAGCCAGCGCGCCGAACCAAGCGCTATACCCGACACGGGTCGCCTTCCCGTTTCGCGCAGCGGGGATGCAGGATCCGGCGGCTACAGAGTCGTAGACACCGCTTCCCCCCTTCCATATAATAATGGCCTTTATGGACGAGCTACGATGATGGAATACGGGGCTATTCTTATCTTCTTTGGAGCATCGGCAGCGGTTGCAGCGTTGCTGCTGGGATTGACGATGGTGTTGGGGCCCAAGCGTCCCAATCCCGTCAAGGCGCAGCCGTTTGAGTGTGGACGTGCGCCACTGTCGTTGCCCGGCGGCCGATTCCCCGTGAAGTTCTACATCATGGCGATGCTCTTTATCGTGTTGGATGTGGAGTTGGTGTTTCTCTTTCCATGGGCGGTGGTCTTTGAGCAGGTGGGCATCGCCGGGTTCGTATCGATGATGCTGTTCCTTGTGGTGGTGGTGCTGGGGTATGTGTACGCGTGGCGCAAGGGTGCTCTCGAGTGGGAGTGAACTGCCAGAAGGCAGTAAGCAGAAGGCAGGGTGGTAAACGATGGGTGCGGTTGACTTAGGCAAATTCGGATTCTTCACGAGCAAGCTCGATGCGGCGATCGGATGGGCGCGCAAGTGGTCGATCTTTCAGTATCCGTTTGTGACGGCCTGCTGCGGGATGGAGTACATGGCGACCGCCTGCTCACACTACGACGTCGATCGGTTCGGCGCCGGGTTCCCGCGCTTCTCGCCCCGCCAGTCGGACGTCCTCTTCGTCGTCGGCACGATCAGCCACAAGATGGCGCCGGTGTTGCGGCAGGTCTACGATCAGATGTGCGATCCGAAGTGGACGGTGGCGTTCGGCGTCTGTACCTGCACCGGCGGCTTCTATGACAACTATGCGACCGTCATGGGGATCGACACGGTCATGCCGGTCGATGTCTACATCCCCGGATGCCCGCCACGCCCCGAGAACGTGATCGATGGATTGATGAAGCTGCAAGTCAAGATCGAGCGGGGCGAGTGGGCTGGTGCCACCGGCGTCTCGCAGCGTCCCGAGGAGTTGGCTGTTCCCCATACCCCCAACGCACACCTGGTGCTTCGACACGATGAACCTGAGGGGCTTTGAGGGATGACAATCGTGCTCAGCACCAGTGGTGAGCTGTCCTATCAGAACCAAATGGTCGAACCACTGGCATGACACCTCAAGACATCCTCAACCATCTTGGCGAGCGGTTCCAGCAGTATACTCTCGGCAGCCATGCGTTTCGTGGCGATGCCACGGTGATGATCCGTCACGAAGGGTTGCTCGATGTGGCGCGGTATCTGAAGAGCGAGCCGTTGCTGGCGTTCAACGTACTGATGGATGTCACAGCGGTGGACTACAAGACGTTCGATCAGGTACCGTTCAACAGTCCTTCGTTGACGACGCCGTCACCGCTGCCATTCTTCATGACGTCGAAGCCGGTGGCGGATGAGGCGCCGTGGCAGCGGCACGCCGGCGAGGATCAGCGGTTTGAGGTGGTGTATCATTTCTACTCGATTCTGCATCGGCATCGGGTGCGGCTGAAGGTGGCGGTCATGGAGGATGATGCGACGGTGCCATCGCTGACGGCGTTGTGGCCATCGGCGAATTGGTACGAGCGGGAAGTGTGGGATATGTTTGGCATTCGTTTCAGCGGGCATCCGGATTTAAAGCGGATCTTGATGTACGAGGGTTTCGAGGGGCATCCATTGCGTAAGGACTATCCGGTGAACAAGCGGCAGCCGTTGATCGGGCCGAAGAACTGATCATGCAGACACCAGACACGGAAAAACAGTCGCAAGTCGTGGGTCGCACGTCGTACGATGTACGACCAACGACCCACGACGGACTTTCCACGACCTACGACCTGCGACCTGCGACTGGGGTGCCAGGCAGCCGAGCCACCGAGACGCGGCGGATGTTGCTCAACGTCGGGCCGTCGCATCCGGCGATGCACGGTGTGATCCAGATTGTCGCCGAGCTGGAAGGTGAGGAGATCAAGGCCGTCGATGTTGAGATCGGCTACCTTCACCGCGGCTTCGAGAAGATGTCGGAGCAGGGCGGTTACAACCAGGTGATTCCGTACACCGATCGGCTCAACTATGTCTCGCCGCTCATCAACAATGTCGGCTACTGCATGGCGGTCGAGAAGCTGATGGGGATCGAGACGACGGAGCGGTGCCGGTACATCCGCGTCATCATGTCGGAGCTCTCCCGTATCTCGGATCATCTGACGTGCGTCGGCGCCTCGGCGATGGAGCTGGGGGCGTTTACCGTATTCCTGTACATGATCAAGGCGCGTGAGTGGATATGGGAGTTGATCGAGGCGGTGACGGGGGCTCGGCTGACCATCTCGTACACGCGGGTCGGTGGGGTGAAGGCCGATTTGCCGGAGGGGTTTGCCGAGCAGACGCGCAAGGCGCTCGCCGACACGCGCCAGGTGCTTAAGGAGGTCGATCGGTTGCTGACGCGCAACCGGATCTTCTACGATCGGATGAAGGATACCGGCGTGATCTCGCAGGAGAACGCGCTGGCGTACGGGATTACGGGGCCGTTCTTGCGGTCGACCGGCGTTGCGCATGATTTGCGCAAGGCGGAGCCGTACCTTGTTTACGACCGGATCGACTTTGATGTGCCGGTAGGGGAGCATGGTGACAACCTCGATCGCTATCTCGTGCGGATGGAGGAAATGGAACAGA
>Ga0247727_10000264_pt1 | contig 125458 bp, 95 predicted proteins | sample WisWelCaveWW1625_FD_202498 | JGI IMG/M metagenome (GOLD analysis project Ga0247727, IMG submission 202498) | Biofilm microbial communities from Wishing Well Cave, Virginia, United States - WW16-25 | ecosystem: Environmental > Aquatic > Deep subsurface > Groundwater > Cave microbial mat...
GTGCGCGCCATCCAGGCCTCGGTGCGCTCGCGCTCGTGCAGCAGGCCGTAGTGCATCCAGAAGGCGGCGAAGTCGGCGGCCGAGCGGTCGGCCACGAAGCCGCCGCGCGCCGCGTCCTCCAGGCCGACCTGCTCGTCCCACAGCTCCTGCATCAGGCGCTCGAGGTCGCGCGGCGTGCAGCGGTGCAGGTCCAGCCCCGCGGCCAGGCGCCGGCGCATGCCCTCCTCGATGAAGGGCAGCCCCAGCGCGGCGGCGAGGCGGCGGCCCAGCGTGGTCTTGCCCGTGCCGGCGGAGCCCGAGAGCGCCAGGCGCGGCGCGGCGCCGGCCGGGCGCGCGGCGTCGTCCGCGTCCGGCGCGCGCAGCCACGGGCGCTCGCCGCAGGACTGCAGCACGGCGCCGGCCCGGGCCAGCTCGAGCGCCGTGTGGCTGGCCGCCGCGGGTGCGAAGCGCAGCGCCTCGCCCAGCGGCAAGCCCAGCAGCCGGCACAGGAGCACGCGGATCACGCCGATGTGCGTGACGAGCACGACGCGACCGGCGCCCCCGCGCGCGACCTCGTCCCACAGCGGCAGGACGCGCGCCTCGAGGTCGGCCAGCGACTCGCCGCCCGGCGCACGCGCCGTGGCGTAACCGTCCCACCAGGCGCTCACGGCCGGCGCGTCGGCGCGCGTCAGGTCCTCCCAGCTGCGGCCCTCCCAGGCGCCCATCGACTGCTCGCGCAGCCGCGCGTCGAGTCGCAGCGTCGCGCCCGTGGCGGCCGCCAGCCGCGCCCCCAGGTCGGCGCAGCGCGCAAGGTCAGAGCACAGCAGCACGTCCGGCGCGCCGTGGTGGCGCGCCCACCAGGCCGCGAGCCGCTGGTGCTGCGCCTCGCCGGCGGCCGAGACCGGCTCATCCAGGTGCCCGCGCACCAGCCGCTCGGTGAAGCGCTGCACCTCGCCGTGACGCAGCAGGTGCAGCGCGAGGCTGCCCTGCGAGGGCATGATCGCGCGCGTGGCCGGATCGAAGCGGCCCGTGACGGACTGCCCGGCGGTCACGGTGCGGCTCCGCGCCACGGCAGCACGAAGGGCCGGCCGTCGGGCAGCGCGCCGAAGTGCAGCTGGGGCCCGTAGACCGGCTCGAGCACCACGCGCCGCAGTACCTCGGCCGGGCTGCCGACGGCGCACAGCCGGCCGGCGTGCAGCAGCGCCACGCGCGAGGCGTGCTGGCTGGCCAGGTTGACGTCGTGCGTGACCACCAGCACGGCCCGGCCCGCCCGGGCCAGGCGCGCGAGCAGCCCGAAGATGCGCAACTGGTGGTGCAGGTCCAGCGCCGCGGTCGGCTCGTCGACCAGCAGCCGCGGCGCGGCCTGCGCCAGAGCGCGCGCCACCAGCACGCGCTGGCGCTGCCCGCCAGACAGGTCGGCCAGCGGCCGCGCTGCCAGGTCGGCCACCTCGGCCGCCTCCAGCGCGTCGTGCACCGCCGCGCGGTCCGCGGGCGACGCGCCGCGCCAACGCCCCATGTGCGCATAGCGGCCAGCCAGGACGAAGGCCTCGACCGGCAGGTCCGGCAGCGCCGCCAGCGCCTGCGGCACCACGGCCAGGCGCCGCGCGCGCTCGCGCGGCAGCAACCCCGCCGCCGGCACCCCATCCACGCGCGCCTCGCCCGCGTCCGGGCGCAACAGTCCGGCCAGCAGGCGCAGCAGCGTGCTCTTGCCCGACCCGTTGGGCCCCAGCACGACCAGCAGCTCGCCCTCCTCGACCGCGAGGTCCACGCCGTCCACCGCCAGCGGCCCGCGCTCGTAGGCGTAACGCAACCCGGTGCCTTGCAGCGCGCTCACCACGTGTCCAGCTCCCGCCGCGACAGCAGCAGCAGCGCCAGGAAGAACGGCCCGCCGACGAGCGACATGGCCACGCCCGGCGGCAGGGCGTGCGCGCCCAGCAGCACGCGCTGCAGGGTGTCGAGCCCGAGCAGGAAGCACGCGCCGAAGAGCGCCGAGAGCGGCAGCAGCGTGCGGTGCGCCCGGCCCGCCAGCAGCCGCACGAGGTGCGGCGCCACCAGGCCCACGAAGGCGATCTGCCCCGCCACGGCCACCGCCGCCGCCGCGGCCAGCGACGAGGCCAGCACGACCCGGCGGCGCACCGCGGCCGTGTCCACGCCCAGGGACCGCGCGTCCTCTTCGCCCGCCGCCAGCAGGTCCAGCTCGCGCGACACGAAGGGCACCATCAGGCCCGCCAGCAGCAGCCCGCTCCAGACCGTGGCGGCGTGCTGCGGCGCACGGTCGTCCAGCGTTCCGAAGGTCCAGGCCAGGATGGCGCGCGAGACCTCCCAGTCCGCCAGCACCAGCGCCGAGACCAGCGCCAGCACGCCCGCGATGCAGGTGTTCACGGCCAGGCCCAGCAGCAGCAGTGCGGGTACGGAGACGCGCCCGCCCGCGCCGGCCAGGAGCGTCACCAGCGTCACCACGCCCGCCGCGCCCGCGAAGGCCGCAGCGGTCACGAGCACGCCGGATGCGCCCTGCAATCCGGAGAACAGGAGCGGGCCGAAGCCGCCCAGCGCGAGGATGGCCAGCGTGGCCCCCAGGGCGGCGCCGCTGGTCACGCCCAGCACCGACGGCGAGGCCAGCGGGTTGCGGAACAGCCCCTGCAGCAGCGCGCCCGAGAGCGCCAGCGCCGCGCCCACGCCGGCCGTGGTCAGCGCGCGCCACAGGCGCAGCTCCACGATGGCCTGCAGCGGGCTGTCGAGCGGCGTGCCGAAACCCAGCGCGGCGGCCGCCCCGCGCGCCAGCGCGCGTGCGTCGTGGAGCCCGGCCGCGCCGGTGCCCAGCGACCAGCCCAGCAGCAGCGGCAGCGCCAGCAGCAACAGGCCCCCCAGCAGCGCGGCGGGCACGCGACGCCTCATGGCGGAGCCTCCGCCAGCGCCGCGTCCAGGCGACGCGCCAGCTCCTCGGCAGCCGTCACGATGTGCTGCGTGTTGGTGGAGAACAGCCAGGCCGGCAGCTCGACCACCAGCCCGCGCCGGCGGGCGCGCAGGCCGGAGAGCTGCCGGTCCTCGCGCACCAGGGCCGCCGTGCCGCCGTGCTCGTCGGGGTCGTCGCGGCCGGGCACGACCAGCACGTCCGGGTCCGCCAGCAGCAGTTCCTCGAAACCGAAGCGCGCGTGGCCCTCGCGGCCGGCGGCATTGACGAGACCCGCCAGCTCCAGCCATTCGTCGGCGCTGGTGCCCGAGCCGGCCACCCAGCCGCCGGTGCCGCCGTTGGTGTAGGCCAGCGCGCGCAGGCCCGCGCGTCGGCCGCGCGCGGCGTGCAGCGCGGCGACGCGCGTGTCCAGGTCCGCGAGCAGCGCGGCCGCGCGCTCCTCGGCGCCCAGCGCCGGGGCCAGTTGCCGCACGGCCGCCCGCACGTCCGCAAGGCGCTCGAGGCGCTCGAGCACCAGCACGGGCACGCCCGCCTCGGTCAGGCGCGCGGCGGTCTCGCTCGGCCCCCAGCGGTCGGCCACCACCAGATCCGGGCCCAGCGCCAAGGCGGCCTCGGCCGAGAACACCCCGAAGGTCGGGCGCGCGAGGTACGGGTCGCCGGCCTCCCGATGGCCGGAGTAGTCGCGCATCTGGACCGGCAGTCCCGCCACGCGCTCGGGCGGCAGCAGCGCGCAAACCAGGTCGCCGGTGCCCGAGCTGGCGGCCAGCACGCCTTGCGGCGCGGCCGGCGGCGCCAGGCCGGGCGGAGCATCTCCGCCGCACGCGTGCAGCAGCAGCGCCAGCAGCGCGGCGCCCGTCCGTCGTTTCATCCGCGCACCCCTTGCAGCCGAAGGATCGCGCGGCGTCCAGGGGTATCCCGACTCGCGCCGCCCGGGGCGACGCTCACGGTTGCGGGCCAGTCCCGGTCTTGCACCGGGTTCCCCCCTGCGCACCCGGCTGTCGCCAGGCGTGCCGCGCTTGGTTTGTCAGTCGCGGCCGGGCCGCGTGGCCAGCGGGATAACCCGCCCGGCCGCCGCTGTCAACGCGCGGACGCCCCGAAGTCGTGGATGCGCAGCCACTCCCAGCGCGGTTTCCAGGCCGCCACGAGGGCTTCGTGCTCGGGGTGGGCCAGGTAGGCGCGGTAGTCGCCGGCGCTGCGGAACTCGACCAGCAGCCCGACGTCGTAGTCGCCGTCCACGCCGGCGCGGCCCAGGTCCAGCGGCGTGCCGGCCACGCAGCGGGCCACGCCGGGGATGCGTGCCAGCCGCTCGCGGCAGTCCGCAAGGAGGCCAGCCGCGTCGGCCGGGTCGTGCAGCCGGAAGAGCACCACGTGCTGCAGGGTCGCCTGGCCGCCGTCCGGCGGAGTGCCGCAGGCCGCCGCCAACAGCACCAGCGACAGCGCGAGCCGGGTCGGCAGGCTCGGCCGATCCCGGCTCGCGTCTCTCACGCCGCCTCGGCAGCCGTCAGGGCTGGACCGCGCGCAGGCCGTTGGTCAGCGAAACGCCCTTGATCGCGGCGACGTCGTCGAAGCCCGCCTGGAACACGATGGTCGTGCCCTGCGGCAGCGCCGGCCAGGCCGGCCAGGCGAGCTGCAGCTCGCCGCCGGCGTCGGAAGCCACGGCGATCAGGCTCACGCTCGGCACGGCCACCACCACGCCGCCCTTGAACGCCGCGCTGCCCTCGCTGAGGGCGACGAAGAGCAGGCCGGTGGCCGACGGGGCGACGTCGCGCAGGTTGAGCGCGCCCGCGCTGCCCGTGACCAGCGTGCCCTCGCCCCACAGCACGGGCTTGCCGTCGATGCCGGCCAGTGCGCTGCCGAGCCCGGTGAACGGGCCCTCCGGCACCAGCTTGAAGACCTCGCCGTTGGCGCCTCCGGCGCCTTGTTCGCACATGTACAACTCACCGTCGTTGTCCACGCCGAAGCTGGTGATGAGCGCGATGGCCAGGCCGCCGCCCGGAGCGACCTCCGCCGTCCGGTCGGTGACGACGGCCGTCACGCCGTTGTAGTCCATCGAGAAGATCTGCGCCGTGCAGTAGTCGGCGAAGAAGTAGGTGCCGACCCAGTCCGGCAGCGCCTTGCCGCGGTACAGGTAGCCGCCGGTGACGGAGCACTTGCCGCCGCTGTGACCGTAGTCGTGGATGGGCAGCGTCAGCGCCACGTCGTTGCAGGTGCAGCCCGACAGGCCGGTGCAGTTGAAGCCTTCCATGCAGCGCCAGCCGTAGTTGCGGCCACCGGCGCCGGCGGGCTCGAAATCGACCTCCTCGCGCGCGTCCTGGCCCACGTCGGCGATCCACAGGTCGCCGGTCTCGGCGTCGAAGGACCAGCGCCACGGGTTGCGCAGGCCCAGCGACCAGATGCTCTGCACGAACGCGCCGTTGCCGATGAAGGGGTTGTCGCCGGGGATGCTGCCGTCGTCGTTGATGCGGTGCATCTTGCCCAGCGCCTCGCCCGGGGCCTGCCCGTTGCCGCCGGCCACGTGGCCCGGGCCGGTGTCGTTGGCGTTGCCGCCGTCGCCCATGCCGACGTAGAGCTTGCCGTCCGGGCCGAAGACGATGTTGCCGCCGTTGTGGTTGCTCTGCGGCTGCGCGATCGGGCCGAAGACCGTGACGCCCGAGGTCTCGTCGGCGTCGTCCGCCGTCAGCGCGGTGTAGCGCTCGACGATCGTGGCGGTGTCGCCGCTGCGGGTGTAGTTCACGTACACCCAGCCGTTGTTCTGGAAGTCGGGGTGGAAGGCCACGCCCAGCAGGCCCTGCTCGTTGCCGCCGGAGGCCACCTTGCCGGTCAGGTCCAGGAACGGCAACGCGTTCTGCACGCCGTTGATCCAGACCTCGACGTCGTGCTGCTTCTGCTCGGCCACGTACAGGCGCGTCGAGTCGCCGGGCGCCTGGCCGATCCAGATCGGGCGGGCGGCGGGCGTGACGACGCGCACCGAGTGCAGCGGCGTGGGCGTCTGGGCCAGGGCGGCCGCGGACAGCAGTCCGGCCGCGAGCGTGGCGGTCAGGATCTTCATGGTGCAAGGACTCCGGGGAGTGCTGGCGAGGAGGGTTCGCGCGGCTCGCCGCGCCGCCGGGGGCGGGCACACCTGCGGCCGCGGTCGGTCGGGGGGTAAGGACGGCGCCGACTATATCACGGCTCCCGCCTATCGACGCGCGCACCGGACGGGCCTGAGCCGGCCGCGACCCGCCGTGCCGGGAGGGCGCACCGCCGCACGGCGGAGCGCCCCCACGCAGGCCCGGCCCGGGGCCCGATCGGCTCAGAAGACGAGCTGGTACTGCAGGCGCAGCGTCTTCACCTCGCTGGCCGCGTCCTCGGTCTCCTGCACGTTCCACTCGAGCTGCCACTTGCCGTTGTGCTTGTCGACGTAGTAGTTCAAGCCGACGGCGCGCTCGTCCTTGTCCGCCTTGCTGTCGTAGTCCACCTCGGCACGACGCGCCACGAGCTCCCAGCGCTGGTCGAGAAAGCAGCCCACCTGCAGCGACTGGCCGTCGTCGTCGTCATCGGCCCCGACCTCGTCGTGCTCGTCGCGCGAGACGTTCTCGTACAGCGCCGACCAGGGTCCCGAGAGGGCCTGGACCTCGAGGCCCAGCGACTCGCTGTCCACGTCCATGGTGGCCGTCGAGAGGCCCGAGCTGTCCGCGTTGCGCATCCACGACGCGCCCAGCGCGACGCGCGTCTCGCCGCTGTCCAGGGTCTGGAAGGCCGGGCCGTCCAGCTTGAACTTGCCCAGCGGGTTCCAGACGACGCGCGCGCCGCGGCGCAGGCCGTTCTTCCCGTCGCCCGGCGTGTTGTTCTTGCCGCGGCCCTCGCCGTTGGAGGTGGCCACGTACCACTCCCACTCGGCATCGTCGGCCGTACCCTGCAGCATGGCCAGCGGCTCGTACTCCGGGAAGAACTCGGACGCGACGATCGAGCGCTCCGCCAGCGAGATGGCGCCCGAGCTGGTGAGCGCCTCGCGCCCGAACGGGAACTTGGTCTGGCCGAGGATCAGCTGCGCGCCGTTCTCGAAGCCCCAGTTGATGAAGGCGTGGCGCAGGTTGAGCGTGCCCTCCTTGGCCGGATCCTCGAGCTTCTTGTTGGTGTTCAGGTCGAACTCGAGCTTGTAGCCAACGTTCTCGGCGCCGGCGCTGCCCTCGAGGCCGAGGCGCGCGCGCGGCACCGACAGGTTCGTGCCGTCCTTGGTGTCGTCGTCGGCGTCGACGTGCTCGGTGCGCGCCTGGATGCGGCCCTTGAGCCCCAGCGACCATTTGCCGTCGGAGGACTTGAACAGCAGCTTGCCCGCCTGCCCGCCGCTGGTCTGCAGGTCGGGCGCACGCAGGCGCGCGAGCCGGCCCTCCAGCAGCTCGATCTCGCCGCGCGCGTCGGCGGCCCGGGCGCGCGCCAGCGCCAGCAGTTCCTCGTACTGGGCCTGGTCGATCAGGCCGCGAGCCAGGAGGACATCGAGGATGCCCACCTCGACCGTCGATGGGTCGGCGGCCTGGGCTGCGGCCACTGCCGGCAGGGCGACCAGCAGGACGGCCGCGAGGGCGGGACGGACGCGCATCATGAACGACATGCCAGGATCTCCGTGAGGTTCGTGCGGGAATCAGGCAAGGGTCGTAGGACCACCGCATGAAGGTTGCGTGGAGTCCGCGCAGGATTTCGTGAAGGTCACCGGCAGCGACGCCGGATTCGCGCGGTCCTTATGATCTTGAACGTGAGATTCATGGGATCTTCACGCTCGCAGGCCAGCCTGCCGCCGCATGTCCAAGACCCGCATCCTGATCGTCGAGGACGACGCCGACATCCGCGAGTTGCTGCAGTACAGCCTCGCGCGCGAAGGCCACGAGGTGGCCGTCGCCGCGGACGGCAAGGCGGGGCTGGCGGCGGCCCGGCGCTCCGTGCCCGACCTCGTCCTGCTCGACCTGATGCTGCCCGGCACGGACGGCCTGGAGGTCTGTCGCCAGCTGCGCGCCGACCGCGCCACGAATGGCGCCGCCATCATCATGGTCACCGCCAAGGGCGAGGAGTCGGACGTCGTCCTGGGGCTGGGCCTGGGCGCCGACGACTACGTGGTCAAGCCCTTCAAGACCAGCGAGCTGGTTGCGCGCGTCAAGGCCGTGCTGCGTCGCACGCGCGAGGAGACGCGCCTGCCGGACGACCGCCGCGCGCTCGTCCAGGGCCCGCTGCGCATCGACCCCGAGCGCCACAGGGTCGCGCTGGACGGGGAGGACGTGATCTTGACCGCCACCGAGTTCCGCATCCTGCACTACCTCGCTTCGCGACCGGGCCGCGTGTTCACGCGCGACCAGATCCTGACGGCGTCGATGGGGCAGAACAGCATGGTGCTCGAGCGCAACATCGACGTGCACGTGCGCAGCATCCGCCGCAAGCTGGGCCGGCACCGCGACATGGTCGAGACGGTCCGCGCCATCGGCTATCGTTTCGCCGAAGCGCCCGCCTGACCGGGCGCACGATCGCATGACGGGTTTCTGGAAGGTCTTCGGGGCCACCGCACTGGCCGTCGCGTCGGCGCTGGCCGTGAGCGGCCTGCTGGCCGTCGGCGTGCTGTCCGAGGCCGTCGATCGCCAGCTCGACCGGCGCATGCGCTCCGAGACCGCGCTGCTGGCACAGGCCGCCCGGCCCGGCCTGCGCGCCGGCGACGAGGCCGGCCTGGCCGAGCTGGTCCGCGAGCTGGGCGCCAGCCTGGACGACGCGCGGCTGACCGTCGTGGCCGCCGACGGCCGCGTGCTGGCCGACAGCCAGGGCGACACGCGGCTGATGGACAACCACGCCACGCGCGAGGAGATCCTGGCCGCGCGCCGGCCCGACAACGCGCCGCGTGCGCGCGTCAGTCGCACGGTGCACGAGGAGCTGTTCTACTTCGCCCTGCCGGTCGAGGAGCAGGGCCGGCTGCTGGGCTATGCGCGCATGGCCGTGCCTGTCGCGGACGTGCGCGAGGAGCACCGGCAGGTCGGCCGCGCCGTGCTGGGCGCCGGCGCGCTGGCGCTGCTGCTGGGCGCGCTGGCGGCCGCGCTGCTGGCGCGCTCCGTGCGCCGCCCGCTGGACGAGCTGACGCGCTACGTGGGCGCCGTCGAATGCGGTGCGCCGCCGCCTCCGCTGGCGCACGCGCTGCGCGGCGACCTGGCCGGCCTGGCGCGCGCCATCGTGTCGATGACGCGCCAGCTGGGCGAGCGCTACGAGCGCATCGCGCTCGACCAGGCCGAGATCCTGGCCATCGTCGGCTCGATGGACGAGGGCGTGCTGGCCGTCGACGTCCGCCAGCAGGTGACGCTGCTCAACCCGGCCGCCGCGCGGCTGCTGCAGACCAGCGAGGCGGCCGCGCGCGGCACGCCCGTCTGGGAGATCACGCGCGTGCCCGAGATCACCGACCTGCTGGCGCGCTGCCTGCGCACCGGTTCGCCGGCCTTCCTGGAGCTGGTGCTGCCCGGCGGACCGCACGACCGCGTGCTGCGCCTGGCGGCCTCGCCGCTGTCAGGCGGCCAGACGGTCGTCGGCGGCGTCCTGGTGCTGCAGGACCTGACGGGCATGCGCCGCCTGGAATCCGTGCGGCGCGACTTCGTGGTCAACGTCAGCCACGAGCTGAAGACGCCGCTGACCGCGCTGAGCGGATTCCTGGACGCGTCGCTGGACGACCCCGACCTGGACGAGCAGCGGCGCCTGCGCTTCCTGACGCGCGCCCGCGACGCCACCGAGCGCATGATCGCCATCGTGGCCGACCTGCTCGCGCTGGCGCGCGCCGAGTCGCCCGAGCACCCCGGCCGCGAATCGCCGCTGGACCTGCGCGAGCTGACCGCCGAGAGCCACGCGCACGCCGCCGACCTGGCGACCCTGCGCGGCTCGCCGCTGCAACTGGACCTGCCCGGCGGCCCGCTGCCAGTGTCCGGCGACCGTGCCGAGCTGGTCACGGCCATCGACAACCTGCTCGACAACGCGCTGCGCCACGGTCCGCCTGGCGGCGCGGTGCGCCTGGCGGCGCTGCTGGAGGCGGGCGAGGCCGTGATCGTGGTCGAGGACCACGGCCCGGGCATCCCGGCCGTCGAGCAGGAGCGCGTGTGGGAGCGCTTCTATCGCGTGGACAAGAGCCGCTCGCGCGAGCTGGGCGGCACCGGGCTGGGCCTGGCCATCGTGCGCAACGTGGCGCTGGCCCATGGCGGCCGGGTCTCGCTGGACTCGGAGGTCGGGCGCGGCAGCACCTTCCGCATCCACCTTCCGCTGCGGCCCGGGGCTGCGCACGACGTATCATCCGGCGACGCCCCCGCGGTACGCGCATGACCAAGTCCATGCAGGAAGACATGACCCTGCTCAAGCAGCGCATCCTGCGCATGGGCGGACTGGTCGAGGAGGCCACGCGCGCTGCCACGCTGGCGCTGACGCAGCGACGGGTCGATCTGGCCACGCGGGTCATCGAGGCGGACGACGCCATCGACATGATCGAGCTGGACGTGGACGAGGAGTGCCTGCGCATCCTGGCCCTGCACCAGCCGGTGGCCGGCGACCTGCGCTACATCACCGCCGTGCTCAAGATCAACAACGACCTCGAGCGCATCGGCGACCTGGCCTGCAACGTGGCCGAGCGCGCCATCGACCTGGCGCGGCGCGAGCCGCTGGTGCTGCCGCTGCGCTTCGAGCGCATGACCGAGATCGTGCGCGGCCAGCTGCACGACGCGCTGGACGCGCTGGTCAACCGCGACGCCGGGCTGGCGCGCGCGGTGCTGGCCCGCGACCGCGAGATCAACCAGATCCACCGCCAGCACTTCGAGTTGCTGCAGGAGTCCATGAAGGCCGGTCCCGACAACGTCGAGAGCGCCGTGGACCTGCTCTCGGCCAGCCGGCAGCTCGAGCGCATCGGCGACCAGATCACCAACATCGCCGAGGATGTGGTCTTCCTGGTCGAGGGACGGGTCATCCGCCACGCGCGCCCCTCCGCGCCGCCGCAGCCGGCCTGAGGATCGCTCAAGACCTGCGGCCCCGCCGGCCGACAGGCCGAGCATGCAGCACCCCGTCCAGCCGCTCGTCCTGCTCCTGGCGCTGGCCCTGTGCGCCTCGGCCCAGAACCGGCCCGATCCCGACCTGCAGGCCGCCGACTGGCACGGCCAGGCGGTCGTCGCGGGCGAGATCCTGGTCCAGTTTCGCTCCGGCACCGACGCGGCACAGCAGGCGGCGCGCCACGTGCAACTGGGCACCACGCCGCGCGCGGCCGTGGCCTTGGGCCTGGTTCGCGCCGCGCTGCCCGCCGGTTCCGACCTGGATCAGCAACTGGCCGCCTGGCGCCTGTTGCCGGAGGTCGAGTTCGCGCAGCCCAACGTGCTGCATGCCGCCGTGGACACGCCGGACGACCCCAAGCTCTACCTGCAATGGCACCTGCCCAAGGTGCGCGCCGACGCGGCCTGGGACGGCTACCTCGGCGACCCGGCGACCGTCGTGGCGGTGATCGACTCGGGCGTGGACGTCGACCACCCCGACCTGGCCGCGCACCTGGCCTGGGGCAGCGACCCGTACGCCGGCGACCCGGACCCCGAGGACTCCGACGGGCACGGCACGCACTGCGCCGGCCTGGCGGCCGCGGTGACCGACAACGGCCTGGGCGTCGCCGGCGCCGCGCCGGCCTGCCGCTTCGCCGCCTACCGCTGCGGCAACGGCAGCTTCCCCAGCTCGGCGCTGGTGGCGGCCATCAACGACGCGGTGGCCCAGGGTGCGCGCGTACTCTCGATGTCATGGGGCAGCACCTACGCCGATCCGGCCATCAAGTCCGCCCTGCAGGCCGCGCGCGACGCAGGCTGCCTGCTGGTGGCGGCGGCCGGCAACGACGCCGCCAGCACCAGCTTCTACCCGGCCGCCCACGCCTTCGTGCTGGCCGTCGGCGCAACGACGGCGACCGACGCGCAGGCGTCCTTCTCCAACTGGGGCGCGTGGGTGGACCTGGCCGCGCCCGGCCAGACGATCTACTCCACCGGCAAGGGAGGCACGTACAAGTACCTCTCGGGCACCTCGATGGCCTGCCCGATCGTGGCGGGCGCTGGCGCGCTGCTCTACGCCCGCCTGCCCGCGCGCACGCAAGCCAACGCCGCGCTGGTGCGCGCCGCGCTGGAGCAGAGCGCCGTGCCGGTGGGCTCATGGGTCGCGCACGGGCGGCTGGACCTGGCCGCGGCGCTGGCGCAACTCGACGCACAGGTCCCGCCGGCGCTCGCGGCGGTCGTGCCGGCCCAACTGCCCGCGCTCGGCGGCGCGCTGACGCTGCACGGCGGCGGGCTCCTGTCCGCGACCGCGGTCACACTGGACGGCGCGCCGCTCGCGTTCACGCCGGGCCCCGGCGGCACGCTGGAGTGCCTGGCGACTCCCTCCGGCCCGCTGGGCCCACAGCTTGTCGCCGTGACGACGCCGACCGGCGTGACCAGCCTGACGCTCGAGCGCGTCGAGACCGTCCCGCCGGCGCTGCTGGTGCCAGCCTCGACGCCAGGCGGCGCAGATTGCACCTGGAACCTCGGTGGCCTCGCCCATGACCAGGCCTTCGTGCTGCTGGCGCTCGCGGCTGACACCTTCACCTGGGGCGGCGCCACGCTGCTCGTGCCGGTCGTCGTCGTGAGCGCGGGTCCGCTGGACGCCGCGGGACTGGGCGCGATCGAGGCCTGGCTGCCGGCCGCCGCCGCCGGCACGTCCTTCCGCTCCCAACTGGCCACGTGGGACGCGGGCCTCACGGGTGCCAGCGCGATCGCGCTGACCACGATCGAGTGACGCGCGGTCGCCGCAGCGCGGCTGTCGAGCCTACTGCGCCGTGCCGCTGACCCCGTTGGTGGCGGCCAGGCCCTGCGGCCCGGCCGGGTCCACGATCCAGCCCTGCACGTAGAAGGTGAACCCTGCCGGCACGCCCGCGGGCCAGTTGGCGCCCAGCGTCAGCGCGCCCGTCGGGCCGGTGTTGAGCCCGGTGACGAGCAGGTCGGTGGAGGGCACCAGCGTGCCGCCCTTGAACGGCAGGTTCAGTTGCGTGAAGCCCACCACCAGCGTCAGCGCCGCGTTGGGCAGCGCATTGGCCACGCTGACGGACATGGGCAACCCGACGCTCAGCTCGCCGTCGCCGACCAGCGTGGGTTCGCCGTTGGTCCCGGCCAGGGCGCCGCCCAGGTCCACCCACTGCGTCTCGTCGATGGTCAGCGAGCCGGCGATGTGCACGCTGAGGATCTGCGCCGTCACCGTGCCGAAGGGCGGGCCGAGGTCGATGTCGATGTTGCCCAGCATGACCCCGGTCGCGTCGAAGTAGCCGTGGCCCGTTGCGTCGAGACCCATGCTGAGGGTGGCCCCGAGCGAGGCCGGGTCCGGAGGCGGCGGGTAGCTGACCGTGTCGCTGAAGAGCAGCACGGGCGCGGGGCCGGCGAAGTTGCCCGCGCCACCCAGCGCCTCGGGCGGGAGCTGGTCCGTCACGTCCACGTCGAACGTGAGGAACAGGTACTTCACCTTGACGGACACCAGCGTGATCGCGAAGGACGTGTCGTAGCCGACGGCCGCCGGATCGACGCCGGTCGGCGAGACCCAGTGAACGTCCTGGCCGCTCGTGGTCTGGTCGAAGTTCCAGGTCTGCTGGGCGGAGGCGGCGCCGGCCGCCAGCACGAGGGCGGCGGCCAGGTGGAGCACGGCGGAGCGATTGGACATCGCGGGATCTCCGGGATCGGGGGGCGTCCGGACGGCGGGCGGAGTCTACCGCACCGTGCGCGCAGCGGGTTGGTCAGAACGCCTCGCCCTCCTCGGCTTCCTCGTCCGGGTCCGGGGCGGCGCCGGCGTCCTCGCCGTGCAGGTCGAGGTAGTCGGCCACGGCCTCGGCGTACAGGGCGCTGCGCGTGAGCCCGAGGCGGCGCGCCAGCGACTCGGCCTGCGCGTGGATGACGGCGGGAACGACGAGCGTGATCTGGACGTCCATGGAGGGTCTCCTGGGCGAAGGGCGGCCGGCCGGGCGACGGGCCCGCGCCGCGACCGGCCAGGGCGGGCGGGGCCAGCAGCCCGACGGCCGGCGGCGGCGCGCATTACGTTGCCCGCTGCCTGACCCCCACCCACAGCCCGTCGCCCAGCGGCACGATGACGGCGCGCACTTCGGGCGTCCGCGCCATGACCTCGTTGAACGCGCGCACCGCGGGCACCTCGCGGTCGGTCGGGTGCTCGTCGAAGAGCTGGCCGAAGGCGAAGGCATTGTCCACCAGCACCAGCCCGCCCGGCCGCACGAGCCGCAGCGCCTCGCGCAGGTAGCCTTGGTAGCTGGACTTGTCGGCGTCCAGGAAGGCGGCGTCGTAGGCGCCCGCCGGGAGGCGCGGCAGCACGGAGAGGCCGGCGCCGCGATGCACGACGACGCGCCCGGCCACGTCGGAGCGTGCCACCCAGTGCTCGGCGAAATCCGCGTGGCGCGGATCGAGCTCGATCGTGTCCACGCGCCCGTCGGCGGGCAGGGCGCGCGCCATGGCGATGGCCGAGTAGCCCGCCAGCGTGCCCACCTCGAGCACGCGTCGCGCGCCTGCGGCCTGCAGCAGGATCTGCATGAAGCTGGCCTGCGCGGGGGAGATCCAGATCTCCGGGATGCCCGCCGCGCGCGCGGCCTGCTTGAGCTGCCGCAGGAAGTCGCCCTCGTCCGCGGTGCGCTCGGCGAGGTAGGCGAAGTGGCGCGCCGTGACGGGGTCGGCTTCCTTGGTCATGCGCGCAACTCGCGCCGCAGCAGCAGCACGCGCGGCTCGGTCAGCTCCAGCATGGCGCTGCGCAGACCCTCGCGGCCCTGGCCGGAAGCCTTGACGCCGCCGTAGGGCATGGCGTCCACGCGCGACGTGGGCACGTCGTTGACCACCACGGCGCCCACCTCCAGCTCCTCGTGCGCGCGCAACGCGTGCTCGAGGCGCGGCGTGAAGACGCCGGCCTGCAGGCCGAAGTCGCTGGCGTTGACCTCGGCCAGCGCGTCCTCGAAACGCTCGAAGGGCGCGAGCGTGCAGACCGGGCCGAAGACCTCGCGACACGCCACGCGCGCCGTGCGCGGCACGCCCTCGAGCAGGGTGGCCTCGTGGAACGCGCCGGTGCGCCGGCCGCCGCACAGCACGCGCGCGCCGGCCGCCACGGCCTCGGCGACCCACTGCTCCACGCGCCGCGCCTCGGCCTCGCGCACCAGCGGCCCGAGGCGCGTGCGCTCGTCGTGCGGATCGCCCATGGCGCCGTTGAGGGCCTGCGCGCCGGCCACCAGCGCCGCGCGCAGCGAGGCATGCAGCGAGGCGTGCGCCAGGATGCGCTGCGTCTTGACGCAGCTCTGGCCGGCCAGCCCGAAGGCGCCGGCCGCCAGGCGCGGCGCCACGCTGGCCACGTCCGCGCCCTCGTCCACGATGCAGCCGGCGTTGCCGCCCAGCTCCAGCGCCACGCGCGGCGCTCCGCGCCCGGAGGCCGCGCCGGCCGCCGCCGCGCGCGCATGCAGCGCCCAGCCCACCGCGGGCGAGCCGGTGAACGAGAGCAGCCGCACGCGCGGGTCCTCGACCAGCGGCGCAGCCACGTCCGTGTCGCAGGGCACGATGCTGAAGGCGCCCGGCGGCAGTGCGCCGGCCTCCACCTGCCGCGCCAGCAGCGCACCCAGCCGCAGCGCCGAGAGCGGCGTGGTGGACGAGGGCCGCAGCACGAAGGGGCAGCCACAGGCCAGCGCCGGCGCAACCTTGTGGGCCACCAGGTTGAGCGGGAAGTTGAAGGGCGTGATGAAGGCGCAGGCACCCACCGGAAAGCGCCGCACCAGCGCCGCATAGGGCTCCGCGCGCGCCGAGATGTCCAGCGGCAACCACTCGCCCGGCAGACGGGTGGCCTCTCCGGCGGCTTCGCGCAGCGTGTCCAGGCAGCGCTCGACCTCGCCGCGCGCCTCGTGCAGCGTCTTGCCCACCTCGTCCACCAGGGTGCGGGCGAAGGCCTCGCGCGCCGCAGCGACGCCGTCGCAAACCGCCAGCAGCACGTCGCGGCGACGCCAGGCGGGCAGGCGCCGCATGGGCTCGGCCGCGGCCTGCGCCGCCGCCAGCGCGTCTTCGATCTCGGCCGGCCCGGCGCGCGGCACGCGCGCGATCTCGCGCCCCGAATGCGCGTCGAGCACCACGGCCTGGCCGCCGCTGGCCTGCACCCGCGGACGGCCGGCCACGAAGATCGCCTGCGTCGTCACCGCGCGCCTCCTCGCCGCGACAGGGGCCGCGGATGGTAGCACGCGCGCAGCGCGCGCTTTACCGAGCGGCGCGTGGACGAGATGCTGTGCCGATCCCGCCCGGAGCCCGCCATGGCCCGCCCCTACGACGAGCTGCTCGCCCGCTTCGCCGAGATCCGCGACCTGCAGGCCGCGCAGTCGCTGGCGGCCTGGGACCAGGAGGTCAGCATGCCGGCCGGCGGTGCGCCCGCGCGCGCCTGGACGCTGGCGGCGCTGGCCGGCGCGGTGCACCAGCGCAGCACCGACGCGCGCCTCGCGACGCTGGCCGAGCGCCTGTGGCGCGGCCGCGCGCGGCTCGGGCGCGTGCCGCGCCGCCAGGTCGAGCTGGCGCGCCGCGCGGTCCGCAAGGCGCGCCGCATCCCGCTCGACCTGGCGCGCGAGCTGGCCCTGGCCGAGAGCCGCGGCCTCGAGACCTGGCGCGAGGCGCGCCGCCGCCGCGACTGGGCGGCCTTCGCACCGGCGCTCGAGCACATGCTGGCGCTCAAGCGCCGCGCGGCCAGGCTGGCCGTGCGCGCCGAGGGCCCGACGCCGGGCTCGCGCGCCCCGCTCTACGACGCGCTGCTGGACGACTTCGAGCCCGGCATGACGTCCGCACGCCTGGACGACCTGCTGGGCGAGTTGCGCGACTTCACCGTGCCGCTGCTCAAGCAGGTCGTGGCCGCGCGCGTGTCCGTGGACCTCGCGCCCCTGGTCGGGCGCTTCGACGTCGAGGCCCAGCGCGCCTTCGCGCGCGAGGTCGTCGTGGGCATGGGCATCGACCTGCAGCGCGGCCGCATGGACCTGTCCACGCACCCGTTCTGCTCGGGCCTCGCGCCGGACGACGTACGCATGACCGGCCGCTTCGACGCGCGCGACCTGCGCGGAGGCCTGTTCGGGGTGGTGCACGAGGCCGGCCACGGGTTGTACGAGCAGGGCCTCGACCCGGCGCGCGCGCGCCAGCCGGCCGGCGGCGCGGTCAGCATGGCCATCCACGAGAGCCAGTCACGACTGTGGGAGAACCTGGTCGCGCGCAGCCGGCCCTTCTGGGTGCACTGGCTCCCGCGCCTCAGGCGCCAGCACCCGCGGTTGCGCCGCGTCAGCGTGGACGGCATCTGGCGCGCGGCCAACGCCGTGCAGCCGTCCTTCATCCGCGTCGAGGCGGACGAGCTGACCTACAACCTGCACATCCTGCTGCGCTACGAGATCGAGCGCGACCTGATCGAGGGCCGCCAGTCGGTGCGCGACCTGCCGCAGCGCTGGAACGACGGCATGCGACGCCTGCTCGGGTTGACGCCGCGCCACGACGCCGAGGGCGTGCTGCAGGACATCCACTGGGCCATGGGGAGCTTCGGCTACTTCCCCACCTACAGCCTCGGCAACCTGTACGCGGCGCAGTTCATGCAGGCCGCGCGCCGCGATCTGCGCGGGCTGGACGCGCGCATCGCGCAGGGACGCCTCGCGCCGCTGCGCGAGTGGCTGCGCGAGCGCATCCACCGCCATGACCAGCTCGAGAGCGCGGAGCAGCTGGTGCGGCGCGTGACCGGCCGGCCGCTGTCCGTCGACGCCTTCGCCGACCACCTGCGCGCACGGGTCGCCGCGGTGTACGGCCTGTGAGCCCGTGACGGGACGCGCGCAGCGGCTGGTCCTGGGCGCGCTGCTGGCCCTGGCCGCCGCGCTGGCCGCCAACGGCTCGGCGCTGCTGCCGCTGTGGGAGCCGGCGGGCGAGCCGCGCGCGGTCGTGGAGGCCCAAGGCTGGGCCGGAGGTCTCCGGCCGCAGCGGCAGGACCACGAGCACGGATTCCCGGCGCCGTTGCCGCGCGCGCTGCTCGCGGCGGGCCTGCGCCTCGCGGGGCTGCAGGACACGCTGTTCCTGGCGCGCGCCCGCGCCCCGGAGTCGCGGCGCGATGCGTCAACCTGCCTGCACGGCAGGGACGAGGTCTTCCCCTTTCTCGGGCCGGCGCGCGCGCTGCACGCACTGCGCCTGCTGTCCGTGGCCTGCCACGTGCTGGCCGCCGCCGCCGCCTGGGCGCTGGCCCGCCGGCTGCTGCCCGGCCGGCCGGGCGCCGCGCTGCTGGCGGCGGCGCTGCTGGCCTGCCATCCGCTGGCCCTCGCCCGCGCGGCTGGCCTCGGCGCGGCGTCCATGGCGGCGGCGGCCATGGGACTCGCGCTGGTCGCCGCCGCAGGCCTCGCCCGCGCCACGGACGACGCGCCGCGCCGCTCCCTGCTTGCGGGGCTGCTGCTGGGCCTCGCCTGGCTTGCCGGCGCTCCGCTCCTGGCGCTGCTGGCCACGGCCGTCGCGACGCTGGCCGTTCGCGGGCGGCACGCGGCGCGCGGCACGCTGGATCGGCTGGTCGCAGGGATGGCGCTGGTCGCCGGCCCATGGCTGGCCTGGACCCTGTTCGGTCCGGACGCCGCGGCGCCGGGCCCGACCGAGCCGCGGCTCGCCCCCGCGACGTGGCTGGCGCGCGCGCTGCTCGCGCTCGGCGGGCAGCCGCTGCCGGCCGTGCCCTTCGACGGGGAGCTGGCGACCGCCTGGTGCGCGCTGGCCGCCGTCGCCGCCGGGGGCGCGCTGCGGACGTCCTGGCGGCCGCGCGCGGCACGGCCGGATGCGCGCGTGGCCTGGGTGCTCGTGGCGTCCTGCGCCGCGGCGGCGGCCGACGGCTGGTGGCGTTCGCGCGACGACCGGCCGTTCGACACGTCGGCGCTGCTGGCCGCCGGCCCGGCGCTGGCCACGCTGCTGGCCGCGGGCCTGGCCGGCCTCTGCGCGCCGCGACGCGCGGGCGCGCTGGCCGGCGCCCTGCTGGCTGCCGCGCTCGCGCTGCTGGCCGCGCGCCACCAGGCCTTCCGCCAGGGTCCCGCCTACTGGCCGCCCAACCGCGTGCACGACGCGCACCTCCTGTGCTTCGACCCGCTGGCCGGCGTGCCCGACGAGCGGCGCCTGACCAGCATCCCCCTGCTGAGCCCGGTCGACGGGCTGGTCCTCGCGGCGCCCCCGCTGCTGGTGTGGAGCCCCGCGGCCGACCCGGACGCGCGCTACAGCGTGCACCTCGACCTGCCCGGGGCCCTGCCGACGGCCGGCACCTTCGAGGGCACGGGCCTCGCGCTGCGCGAGCGCTTTCCCGTGCCCGAATCGCTGTGGCGGGTGCTGCCGCCGGGCATCGACCTCGCGCTGCGCGTGACTCGCCTGCCGAGCGTGACCGAGGTCTTCGCCGGTGAGCAGCGGCCCCTGCTGGTGGACGAGAGCGTGACGCTGCGCGTGCGGCGTGCACCGCGCCCCGACGAGCCCGGCGACTGAGCGCGCGGCGTGGAGGCGGCACCCGGATTCGAACCGGGGAATAACGGATTTGCAATCCGTTGCCTTACCACTTGGCTATGCCGCCCCGGACAGCGCCGCGACGGCGCCCGCTGGAAAGCGCGCGGACGATAGCAGGCCGCGCCGGCCGGCGGAAGGGGCGCGGCCCTCGCCGGCGGGCTCCCGGCCGTCATAATGCCCGCGTGAGCCGCACGCTCCATCCGCAACAGGCGCTGTTCGAGGGCGAGCGCGCCGTCCCCGTGATCGCCGCCGTGGACCACTACGCCGGCGCCGAGCGCTTCGTGACGAAGGCGCTCGAACTGCAGGCCGCGCGCGGGCCGCTCTTCGACGTCACGCTGGACCTGGAGGATGGCGCCCCCGCGGGCCACGAGCGCGAGCACGCGGAGCTGGTGGTCGAGCTGCTGCGCGGCCCGCTCAACCGCTTTGACGCCGTGGGCGTGCGCGTGCACGACGCCGGCCATCCGCACTGGCGCCGCGACATCGACGCCGTGGTGCGCGGCGCGGGCCGTCGCGTGGCGCACATCACGCTGCCCAAGGCCGTCTCGGCGCGACAGGTGGCCGAGATGCTCGCGTACCTGCAGCACGCCTGCGCCGAGGCCGGCCTGAAGCGCGCGATCCCGGTGCACGTCCTGATCGAGACGCATGGCGCCCTGCAGGACGTCTTCCGCATCGCCGCCCTGCCCTGGCTGCGCACGCTGGAGTTCGGCCTGATGGACTTCGTCTCCGCGCACCAGGGCGCCATCCCCGCATCGGCCATGCGCAGCCCGGGGCAGTTCGAGCACGCGCTCGTGCGGCGCGCCAAGGTCGAGATCGCCGCGGCCGCGCTGGCCCACGGGCTGGTGCCGGTGCACAACGTGACCATCGACCTGGACGCTCCCGGCGCCGCGCGCGCCGACGGCCTGCGGGCGCGGCGCGAGCTGGGCTTCCTGCGCATGTGGTCGATCCATCCGGCGCAGATCGACGAACTGCTCGCGGCCTTCGCCCCGTCCGTGGACGACATGGCCCTGGCCGCGGACATCCTGCTGGCCGGCCACGCGCAGCGCTGGGCGCCCATCCGCCACGCCGGGACGCTGCACGACCGCGCCAGCTACCGCTACCACTGGCAGGTGCTGCAGCGCGCCCGCCGCGCCGGCCACCCGCTCCCGGCAGCCGCCGAAGCGGCCTTCTTCGCGACCGCGCGGTAGCGTCGTCGTGGGCCGCCGGGGAGAGTTGCTCCCTTGCGGCCCGGAGAGACGGGCCGCTGCGGGAGCAACTCACCCCGGCGGCCCCGCGACGACGCCCGCGCGCACGGGGTCGGTCGTGCGAGCCGTGGACGTCGCCGGCGGACGGGACGCGTTGGCGGCGCGGCGCGTTCTCCGCGACCGCTTCGGCGCCCGCGGCATCGGCCCGGGCGCGGGCCACTCGCGCGCGGGCGCCGAAGCTCCCCGCGCACGACCAGGGCTTGCCGCGCCGTGATCACCGCGCCGGCAGGCGCCGCTGCGCGGCACCTCCGGAGCGCGCACGCCGGGCACGGCGATTCCGGGCTGCGCGAGCCGCGGGGGCACTCGCCGCGCCTCGGTGCGCACCGGCCGGTCGCGCAGTCTTCGCGCCCGCCCAGCGGCGCCAGCTAGGGCGCCGCCACCCGCTCCGCGAGGGAAGTTCACCTCCCTCGCGGGAGCCGCGGGCGGGAGCGAGTGAGGACGTTTCATGGACCGGAACGGAGCTCCCGCCCGCGAGCGACTCGCGGCACCGACCCAACGCCCTCGGTCTGTGCGCGCGGACGTCGTCGGGGGCCAGCCGGGGTGTCCTGCTTCCGCAGCGGCCCGTTTCTCCGGGCCGCAAGGGAGCAGGACTCCCCGGCTGGCCACGACGTCGTCAGAGCGCTGTCAGCGCCTCGCGCACGCCCGCGTTGCCCGGCCACTGCAGCGCGGCCACGCGCAGGTACAGGCGCACGTCCTCGCGCGCATGATCGCGCAGCAGGGCTTCGACCGCACCGGCCACCTTGGCCGCGTCGGGCGTTGACTCGTCACCCACCTGGCCGTCCTCGTGGCGCACGCCGGTGGAGTCCAGGAAGGCCGTGACCAGCGCCTTGCGCGGGCCCAGCAGGTAGGCGCGCAGCATCTCGCCGGCCAAGGCCTCGTCGCGCTCGCGCGTCAGCCAGGCGCGCAGCGCGCGCAGCTTGAGCGCCTCGGGCTGGCGGCGCACCGACGGCAGGCGCGCGTTGAGCACGCGCGCCACGGGCGCGTCCAGCGCCTGGCGCATGGGGTCCGGCAGCGCGCGATAGAGCGCCGCAAGACTCTCGGGAGGCAAGTCGAGCACCAGTTGGAGCAAGGGATCGCCCTCCGCCGGACCCGGTTCAGGCCCAGTTCACCACGACGTCGTAGAGCAGGCGCACGCCGAAGCCGGTGCCGCCCTCGATGTGGTAGTCGCGCTTGCGGCCATCCCACGCCGTGCCGGCGATGTCGAGGTGCGCGTGCGGCAGGCCGGCGCTGAAGTGGAACAGGAATTGCGCCGCGGTGCACGAGCCGGCCTCGCGGCCGGCGCTGTTCTTGATGTCGGCCCAGTGGCTCTTGATCTTCTCGCCGTACTCCGCGTACGTGGGCATGCGCCACAGGCGCTCGCCGGTGCGGCGGCCGGCGGCCAGCAGGCGTTCGGCCAGGGCGTCGTCCTGGCAGAACAGGCCGGCGGCCTCGCTGCCCAGCGCGATGACCATGGCCCCGGTGAGCGTGGCCAGGTCGACGATGGCATCGGGCTTGAACTGCGCGGCATGGTGCAGCGCATCGGCCAGCACCACGCGGCCCTCGGCGTCGGTGTTGATGACCTCGATGGTCTTGCCGGAGGCGGTGACCACGATGTCGCCCGGCTTGTAGGCCGCCGGGCCGAGCAGGTTTTCGGTGGTGCCGAAGATGCCGATGACCCGCAGCCCCTTGGGCTTCAGTTCGCCCAGCGCCTGCAGCAGTCCGATCACGGCGGCCGCGCCGCACATGTCGTACTTCATGTCCTCCATCTTGTCGGCCGGCTTGATGGAGATGCCGCCGCTGTCGAAGGTCAGGCCCTTGCCCACGACGCACAGCGTGGCGCGCGGGCGCGCCGGGCGGTACTCCAGCTCGACCAGGAACGGCTCCTCGGCGCTGCCCTGGTTGACGGACAGGATGCCGCCCATCTTCAGGCGCTGCAGCGCCTCCTTGCCGTGCACCTTGCAGCGCAGGCCGCCGCGGCGCGCGACCTTGCGCGCGGTCTCGGCCAGGTGGCGCGGCGGGCAGCGGTTGCCGGGCAGGTCGCCCAGGTGGCGCACGAGGTTGGCAGCGTCGCCCAGGGCCTGCGCCACGGCCAGCGCCTTGCGCGCGCCGCGCAGGTCGCTGACCACGCGCACCTCGGCGGGCGGCGTGGTCTCGGCGGGCTTCTCGCTGTAGCGGTAACCGGCCAGCAGCGCACCCTCGCCCAGGGCCTGCAGGCGCTCTTCGCCCAGGCGCAGCGCACCGCCGCCCGCCAGCACGAGGTCCTTCGCGCCCAGCTCGGCGGCGCAGTTGACGGCCATGGCGCCGACGCGGCGCAGGTCCTCGCCGGTCACGTCGCGCGCGGGCCCGGTGCCCACCAGCAGCAGCGCGCGCGGGCCACCGTCCTCGTCGGCGTGCAGCAGCAGCGTCTTGCGCTTCTCGGGCTTGAAGGTCTTGCGCGCCAGCAGGCGGCCGGCACGCTCGTACAGCCGGCCGGCAGGTGCGCCCGACAGCTTGTCGCCATCCACCAGCAGCGCGACCAGCGGCGCGGCGGAGGAAAGGGCCTTGCGGGGCGCGGCGGTGAGGCGCATGGCGGCTCCGGGGCGTCGGGTTGCGGGACGGCGCGCCGGCGGCCCCGCCGGGCTGCACCGAACCGGCGCGGAACGGTATCACATGGCCCTCCCGACCGGAAAAGCGGCCCCTGCCCATGGTCCACGTCCCGCACTGCCTCGTCGACGACCTCGCGCCCGAGAGCGTGCCGCTGCCCGAGTCCGCGCGGCGCCACCTGCTCAGCGTGCTGCGCCTGCGTCCCGGCGCTGCCCTGCTCCTGCACGACGGCCGCGGAGGCGTGGCGCAGGCCGAGCTGCAGGCGGGCGACCGCGCGCGCATCCGGCTGCGCGAGCCGCCCGCCGCGCCGCCGCCGCCGTTGGCGCTGGCCGTCGCCATGCCCCGCCTGCCGCGCCTCGAGTGGCTGGTCGAGAAGCTCGCGGAACTGGACGTCGCGCGCCTGGTGCTGCTGCGCACGCGGTACGGCGAGCGCGACATCGGCGCTGCCCGCCTCGGGCGCCTGCGCCGGCTGGCGGACGAGGCGCTGCTGCAGTGCGGCCGGCGCTGGCGGCTGGAGCTCGAGGGCCCGTGCAGTCTCGAGCAGGCTCTGGGTGTACTCGGCACGGCCGATCTCTGGCTGGCGACACCGGACGCGCCGGCGCGGGCGGCACCCGCAACCCGGCCGGGCGGCGTGCTCGCCTGCATCGGCCCCGAGGGCGGCTTCGCGCGGGACGAGCTCGCGGCGTTGCGCGCCGCGGGCGCGCGCGACGTGCGCCTCGGGCACAACGTCCTGCGCGTCGAAACCGCGGCGCTGGCGCTGGCGGTCCTCGCACTGGACCGGCTGGGCGACGCGCCTCGGGAACCCGCCGCTCGATCGCTAGGATGACCCGCCCCATGGATCCGTCGCAGGAGCGTCTCCTCCGCTCGATGCACGCCGCCGGCGTGCGCCGCATGCCCGCGCCACGCGCGGGCCGGCCAGCGCCGCCGCAGCCCGGCCCGCGCGCAACGCCCGCGGCTGCCGCGCAGCGCGAGCGCGCCGTCAGCGGCTCCGCGCCCGGGCTGTTCGCCGCGCCGCGGCTGGCCAGCCTGCCGCCCGTCGCGGACCCGGAGGCCGAGCTGGCTGCCGTCGCGCGCGAGGTCGAAGCCTGCCGCGCCTGCAAGCTGTGCGGGACGCGCACCAGGGCCGTCCCGGGCGAGGGCGCAACGCGCGCGCGCATCGTGTTCGTCGGCGAGGGCCCGGGCGCGGACGAGGACCGCACCGGCCGCCCCTTCGTGGGCCGCGCCGGCCAGCTCCTGGACGACATCATCGTGAAGGGCATGCAGCTGCAGCGCGCCGACGTGTTCATCTGCAACGTGGTCAAGTGCCGCCCGCCCGGCAATCGCGTGCCCGAGCCGGACGAGGCCGAGGCCTGCGCCGGCTTCCTGGACCGGCAGTTGGCCGCCATCCGCCCGGCCGTCATCTGCGCCCTGGGAGCCACGGCCGTGCGTCGGCTGCTGCGGGACGACCGACCGCTGGGCGCCCTGCGCGGCCGGACCTGGGATTACCGCGGCGTGCCCGTGATCGCCACGTATCACCCGGCCTACCTGCTGCGCAATCCGTCCGCCAAGGTGCAGACCTGGCAGGACATCCGCAGGGTGATGGAGCTGGCACGCAAGGCATGAGCCTCTTCGGACAGACGGCGCTGGGCCTCGATGTCTCGGACGGCACGCTCAAGGCGGTGCTGCTCGGGCGCGACGGCCGGCGCGTCGTCCTGAAGCGCAGTTGGCGCGCGCCGCTCCCCGAGCGAGCCGGCCCCGGCGAGTTGGCCGAATCCGTGGCCGCCCTCCTGCGCCGCGTGCGCTGCAGCACAGGCACGCGGCTGGTGCTGTCGGCGCCGGCCGAGGACAGCGTCACGCGGACCTTTCAGCTGCCGGTGGTCGACGCGTCGCGCGTGGGCGAGCTGGCGCGCTACGAGATCCTCTCGCAACTGGGCCTGCCCGACGAGGACCTGGTCATCCGCCATCTGGCCCGGCGTGGCCTCGGGGAGCAGCCCGTGCACGTCTACGCGCTGCGTCGCGCCCGGCTGCATGCACTGCAGGCCGCGCTGGCCACGCACGGCATCCAGCCCGACGCGTGGGAGCTGCCCGGCTGGGCACTGGCCTCGCAGGTCGAGTTCGAGCAGCCTGCGGCGCACGACCGCGTCCTGCTGGGCATCGGGCTCGCGTCCACGGACCTGGTGTTGCTGACCGAGACCGGCCTGTGGGCGCGCCACCTCGCGCTGGGCCTCTCGTCGGGCACCGCGGAGCAGGTGGCTGGGCGCCTGGCCGCGGAAGTCGCCGCGAGCATCGCGGGCCTGCTGCCGGCCGACATGCCCTTCCGGCCCGCCCACGTGGTGCTGCTGGAGGACGGCGCGTGCGACGCGCGCTTCGCTGGCGCGCTCAAGCGCCAGCTCGCGTGGCCGCTGGAGCGCCTCGACGCGCTGCGCCGCGTGCGCACATCCTGGCGCCTTGCGCACGAGAACCAGACGCCCGAGCAGGCCCTCTCGTCGGCGCGCGCGTTCGGCCTGGCGCTGTCCGGCCTGGGCCTGGCGCGTTTCGGCTGCCCGGCCGCGGGCGGCCAGCCGGGGCGCGAAGCGCTGCGCCTCGTTCCGGCGGCCGGGCTCGCCGTGCTGCTGGCCTGCGGCTCGCTGGCCGTCCTGGGCCTGCAGGCCCGCGCGCACACGCGCGAGCTCCAGTCCACCCTGCCCATCTCGCTGCTCGGCGACCTGCAGGTGCTGGCGCGCGACATCGACGACAAGCGCGCGGGCATCGCCAGTGCGCAGGCCTCGGCAGACCGCCTGCTGGCCCTCGCGCGCCGACGTCCGGCGGTGCTGGCGCCGCGCCGGGCCCTGGCCGCACTGGCCAACGTGGCTGCGGAGCGCGAGGGCCATGAGCTGCACGTCGAGCGACTGTGGCTGGACGCCGGCCAACCGGGCCAGCCGGGTTTGCTGTCCCTGACGGTCCAGGCCTCGCGCGCGCTGGACGAGTCGCTGGGCATCCGCCTGCAACGCGCGTTGCGGGTGCCATTCGGCGAGGTCACCGTGCGCGGCCCGGAGCGAGCACCGGTGGGCGACGTGTCGCAGTGGGTCCTCGAGATCGCGCTGCCATGAAGCGCCTGGTCCCGCTGCTGCTGCTGTTGCTGGCCGCGAGCGCGGCGTTCCTGGCGTGGGCTCCCGGCCTGTTCGCGACCCGCGAGCAGGCCCATGCGGACCTGCTGGCACGCGAACGCGACCTGCACCGCATCGAACGCGAGCTGGGTACACCCGACCTGGCCGAACGGGATGCCCTGCTGGCCGAGTACGACGCGCTGCAGGCGCGCGTCGCCAGCCGATTCCGCGCGCTGGCGGGCGACGGCGAGGCGCCGCCCCGGCTGGTGGACGTGCTGCGCGACTCCCCGTGCGAGGCGTTGCGGCCGGGTGGCGTCCTGCACGAGGCCGTGTGCGCCCAGGCCGGAGTGTCGATCGATGGCATGGCGACCGCCGGCACGGCAACCCCGGCCGAGCAGGCGCTCGCCCGCGTGGCCCTGGCGCTGGCCGTCGTCAGCGGGCCGGTCACGCTGGACACGCTGGAGCTGCGCGCGCGCGGCGAGCTCCTGCCCGTGCCCGATCTGCCCGGGTTTCGCCGGGTCGAGATCCAGCTCGTGGTCTCCGGCGCGCTGACCGACCTGCTCGCCACGCTCGAGCTGCTGGCGCCCGCGGCCGACGGCGGCGTGCCGCAACTCTCGGTGCAGGACGTCGCGCTGCGGCGCATCGAGCCGTCGCGCTGGGGCGAAAGCCTGCATCGGCTCGAGACCCCTCCCGTGCGAGCGACCGCAACCGTGGACGCACTGTTTCCGCCGGCGGAATCCCCGTGAGCTTGCAGCCAACCGCCACCAGGCTCGCCGTGTTGACAGCGACGGGCGTTTCACTTATCTTCTTCGGCTTTGCGTTCTTTGCACATAACACGTTGCACGACAAAGACTTGGAGCGAACGCGGGCGACCGCGGCCCGGCTCGCCCCGCAGGTCGGGTCGCGGTTCGACCACGCCGCCAGCACGAACTCGGCCGGCACGGATGCGGCCGATGCAGCGCTGGCTGCGCAACCGGACGTGCGCGCTCCCGAAGCGCGCGTGTTCTACGACGATGGAGAACTGGAAGCCTTCGTCACGGCCAAGGTCCGCGGCCCCTTCGAGGCCCCCAGTCAGGCGCGCAGCCTCATGCCGCCGGAAGACGTGGGTGCGGTCTACGGCGGGGGCACCGTCACGCTCAGCTGGGAACCCGGTGCCGTCAACTCCGTGCTCGCTTCGACCTACGCCCGCCAAGGCGTGGACCTGCGCATCGCCATTCACGTCTATCGAGGCGTTGGCGACGCGACGCCCGACCTGGTCGACAGTCTGACGTGGGGCCAGACCACGTGGCGCGACCACCAGTTGCCCCTAGGACAGGCGCGGCTGGTGTACGAAGTGTGGACCGTGATCCTCCAGGGCTCCCCCCGCGGAGACGTGCTCATCGCGGCCGAGCGCAGCGAGCCCGTTACCGTCCAGACACCCGAACACTTCACGCTCGAACTGTTGGGCGGGAGCGCCGAGGAGGCGGTGTTCGCGGTCGATGTGCGGCTGCCCTCGGCGCGGAACCGGGTCACGACCCGGGCGCGCGTGGGCCAGGAGCTGCAGGTCGGCGAGCTCTCCACGGGTCTCGTCGTGCAAGCGATCGTGCTCACTCCCGAGGAGCGGCTGTCCATGCAGCGGCGCCTGTTGTTCACCACGGACGGCAGCCTGGTCCTCGATCCCGAAACCCACCTGCCCCGAACAACCCAGACCCAGGTTCTCATCCCGGTCCGGCACCTGACGGTCGTGCTCGCCACGGCCAACGGGGAAGCCCGCGAGCTGGGAGCCGACCTGCCTTGACACCGGACCACCCCCCGCGGACCGAACTCGACATGCACGTCCCGAATCGCCGGCTGTTCGCCCTGTCCCTGCTCCTCCTCGTGCCGACGGGCTGCGTCGCGTCGGACGCTGCCGACGACGGGACGGTCGCCCAGCCGACAGTCGCAGCGCCGGCCGAGCCCCCTCCTGCGCAGGCCACCACCGCGGATCAGGACGCATGGCTGGAGCAGGCCCGCCAGGACATCGCGCGCATCAAGGCGGGCGAGGCGGTCGCCGCCGCAACGCAGCCAACGGCCGCTGGCCAGCCCGCCCAGCAGCCGCCAGCCTTCGAGCCGGCGCCCGCGCCGGCCCCGATGGCGGTCGCCCCGGCAGCCGCTCCCGGCAGGCTCTCGTCCCTGGGCGACGACGAGATCAGCCTCGTGCTGCAGCAGAGCCGCGAGCACGCGCGCCTGGTCGATGATCGCGTGGCAACCCTCGTGGCGGCCTTCGTGCAGAGCGGCCTGAGGGCGCTGGACGAGGGCGACGTGCGGCGCGCCCACGGCGAGTTCGCGCACGCGTACGAGCTGGACCCCGACGACCCGGCGGCGCGCGAGCTGTACCTGAGCACGGCCGGGCAACTGGGACTGCCGGGCGGCGAACTGGCCAGCGTGGCCGCGTCGGCGCGCGATCGCGTCGCGGCACGCGGCGACCAGGCACGCCTGCTCGCCCGCCAGAACGTGGATGTCGGCCAGCTTGCCCTGGCCGACGGCAACCCGGACGCCGCGGTGCGTTCGTTCGAGGATGCCCTGCTGCTGCTCAAGGCCAATCCCGACGTGGCGGACGCCAGCCTCTCGGAAGCCGGCGTGGCCGCACGGCTGGCGGTCGCTCGACGCGCAGCCGCCGATGCCGCAGCACGCCGCGATGCGGAGCTGCTCGGCCGCGCGACGGCCCAGCAGGAGCAGTTCGACCTGGCCGAGGCGACGCGCCAGGATCGCCATGTCCGCCAGTTGATGGACGGCGCCCACTCGGCCTTTCTCGCCGACGACTACGTTGCGGCCGAGCAGGCGCTGGACGAGGTGCTGCAGCGGCAACCCCGGCATCCCGAGGCGGGCGACCTGAAGCGCATCGTGCAGAAGGCCCGCCATGACGCGCAGGACCGCGCCACGCGCCTGTCCTACCGCGAAGAGTGGCAGGACACCTTCGACGAGCTGGAGCAGGACTCGGTCATCCCGGACGGCATCGTCAACTTCCCCGACGCCGCCGACTGGCAGTCCAGGATCGAGCGCGGCAACAAGTCCTTCGGCTCCGGAGCCGAGGCTTCGCTCTCGGCGCTCGACGAGGCCGTGCGCGAACGGCTCAAGAAGTCCATCCCGGTCAGCTTCACCGAGGAACCGCTGGACGCCATCGTCGCCCACCTGCAGGCGGTGACGGGCGCCAACTTCATCATCTCGCAGGCCGCGCGCGACGCCGAGGTTCCACCCATCACGCTCGAGGACAAGGCCAGCGTGCCGGTCGAGCGCATCCTCAAGATCGTGCTCGAAGACCTGTCGCTGCCGGCCCTGACCTACACCATCCACGACGGCGTCGTGCACATCCTCACCAAGGAGGAGTCGCGCAGCGATTACGCCCTGGAGATGTACGACATCCGCGACCTGACCTTCACCCCCAAGGACTACCCGGCCCAGGACTTCAACCTGCTGCCCTCCGGAATCGACAAGGAGAGCTACCAGGCGGAGGAGGACGAGGAGCCGCTGCCGTACATCGGCGCCGACGCGCTGCTGACGCTGATCCAGGACAACATCTCGCCCGACAGCTGGAGCTCGGATCCCAACCGCACCATCCAGCTCATGCCCGGCACGCTGGTGGTGCGCCAGACGCCTGACGTCCACCTGCAGATCCACCAGCTGCTCGACGACCTGCGGCTCAACACCAAGTCGCTGGTGCACATCGAGACGCGCTTCATCGAGGTCGAGGACAGCTTCCTCGAGGACATCGGCGTCGACCTGCGCGGCCTGGACGGCTCGGCCACCGGCGGCTTCCCGCTGGAAGACTTCGGCCAGTCCGGCTCCGGCGGCTTCGGCACGCCCAACAACCCCACCGGCATCGGCACGGACAACGACCCGGGCTTCTTCTACGGCGGGGACAACGGCGACCTCAAGGGCCGCATCGAGAACCTGTACGACTTCTCGCTGGGCGAGCCGGGCACCATCAACGGCGCCGGCGGCCTGTCGCTGCAGGCGCTGTTCCTGGATGACAGCAACGTGCAGGCGGTGCTGCGCGCCGTGACCAAGTACCAGACCAGCAACGTGGTCAACGCGCCGTCGCTCACGCTGCGCAGCGGGCAGCGCGGCAACGTGAAGCAGCTCACCACCCGCACCTACGTGCGCGACTTCGAGCCCGAGATCGCGCAGGCCGCGGTCATCGCCCAGCCCGAGCTGGACAACGTGAAGGAGGGCGTGATCCTGGACGTGCGTGCGGTGGCCTCGGCCGACCGGCGCTTCGTCACGCTGGAGCTGCGCCCCACCATCATCGACCTGGTGCCGGACGAGAGCGGCAACCCGCTGCCGCAGGAGACCGTCAGCCTGGCCACGCAGAACAGCTCGGACGTCACCATCGAGCTGCCCGAGTTGCGCATCCAGCGCCTGCGCACGACCGCCACCATCCCGGACGGCGCCACGCTCATGCTCGGCGGCCTCAAGAAGGCCATCGAGGAGGAGCAGCGCAGCAGCGTGCCGTTCCTCGGGGACATTCCGATCCTCGGCTCGCTGTTCACGCGCGAGGGCGAGTACACCAGCAAGCGCAAGCTGATCATCCTGCTCAAGGCCAGCATCCTGAATCCGGAGGAGCAGGAGCCGACGCTCGGCGCTCGCCGCTGACCGCCGGCCGGATCGCCCATGAGGCGCTTGGCCCTGCTCTCCGCCCTCGCGCTGCTCGTTTGCGGCGCACTGCAGAGCCGGGACAACCGCGAGCACCGGCTGATCGAGCACGACGTCGAGTTTGCCAAGAACCTGGCGCGCTATCGCTTCTTCGACCTGGCGATCGACGTGCTGGGCACGATCAAGGCACGCAAGCTGGACGCGGAGCTTGAAGGCACGCTGCTGTTCACCGAGGCCGACATCCTGCGCCGCCAGTCGCAGGGCCTGCGCGACGACGCCGAGCGCCTGGCCGTGCAGGGCAAGGCGATCGAGATGCTCGGTGAGTGGGGCAAGCCCGGTTCGGCGCTGGTCTTCCACCCCATGCGCACGCAGGCGCTGGACGCCCTGTGGCAGTTGTTGCGCGAGCGCAGCCAGCTGTGCCTTCGTCAGGCCGCCGCGGAGGACGACGAGGGCCGCGCCGGACCGCTGCGCGGCCTGGCCGCCAGGGACTGCGACGAGGCCATCAGGATCCTGGTCCTGCTGCAGCGCGAGTACGAGAAGCAGGGCGCGGAGGCCGCCGCCACCGAGAACGCCGACGTGGCGACCGAACTGAAGGAGCTCGCGGCCCACACCATCTACAACCGCGGCCTGGTCCTGCTGGACTGGGCCGACGCCGAGCAGGCCCCGGCCTTCCGACTCGAGCAGGCCATCGCGGCCCTGACGGACTTCCAGTGGCAGCTCGAAGAGGAGCGACTCACCCAGTACTACGCGCTGCACTACGTCGGCGTGGCCCAGCGCAGGCTGGGGCACCTGGAGGAAGCGCGCTCGAGCCAGACCGAGGTCATCGACCGCGGCCAGTGGTACTGGGACAACATGCGCGCCGATCCGGAGGGCGGCCAGCGCAACGAGGGCGTCGCGCCGTTCGTGTCGCTGCTCATGGACCGGGCATGGTGCGAGCTGGCCGTGCTCGACCTCGCGAGCAGCGACGGCGCAGCCGGCGCGGCGGTGATCGACGCCATGTTCGCCGCCCACGACAAGGGCAAGGAACCCTTCACCGTCGAGGCGCACGAAGTGCTGCTGGGGCTGGCCGCAACGCTGGTCGCTGCCGGCCACGACGGCAAGGCGGCCGAGGTCGTGAAGTACGTGGCCGACAAGGCGCCGCCGGACAGTGCGGCCAGCGATCGCGCCAACCAGAAACTGGGCGAGATGATCTCCGCCTCGGACACGCTGGACGAGTCGACCGCGGTGCTGATGGCCGCCGCCACCGGCCTGTCCTCGGCCCGGCGCTTCGCCGACGCAGCCTTCACCTGGGGCCGCGCCACGGCGTCCATGCACGGCGACAGCGAGTCCCGCCAGGATCTGTTCGCCGCCTGGTACGGGCTGGCCAACGCGCTGTTCGAGGAGCGCCGATTCCTCGAGGCCGCGCTGTCGTACGAGCAGGCCCTGGACGCCGCCGTGCGCTACGACGTGGGCGAGGACTCGCGCAAGGCCGCAGCCTACGGCATCTACCGGGCCTACGACCGTCGGCACAAGGAGACGGCCACGGATTTCGACAAGCAGCTGCGCGATGCCGCCAGCGACAAGCTGATCGCGATGGGCGTCGGCGAGGATCTGCAGTTCCTCAGGGCCAAGGAAGTCTTCGATGACGCCCTGCTGGCCCGGCCGCAGGACCCGGCGAGATACCTCGAGGCGCTGGACGAGATCCGCGCCGTCCCCGCCAGCGCGCCCACCTTCGAGCGCGCCCTGGTCTACGCCGCGCGCGCGTTGGCCGGCGCAGGCAAGCCGGCCGAGGCTCTGCAGTCCTTCGACGACTTCCTGGCACGCGCCGCGGACCCGGCCCTCGCGCCGGTCAACGCCAACTCCCGGGCGCGCCGCGAGGTCGCGCTGGGCGAGTGCCTCTACTACAAGTCCGACCTGCTGCTGGCCGCGCAGCCGCCGCGCCCCGCCGACGCGCTGGCCACGCTGACCGGTTTCGAGGAGCAGCTCCCCGGCCAGGGCGGCCTGATCGAGAGCGTGAAGTACGTGCGCATCGCGGCCCACGCCCTGCTGGTCGACATCACCGCCTGCCGGGAAGCCTACGACGGCCTCAAGGCTTTCAACGCGGACAGCAAGTACCTGGGACCGGCGGCCTTTCGCGTTGCCGACGCACTGCTCAAGGCCAGCAATGCCGCGCGCGACAAGGGCGCCGCCGCGGCCGGCGACGCGCTGCTCCTGAGCGCCGCCGACTTCATGTGGCTGCACTGCGAACAGGCCGGCTTCGTCTCCTTCGCCAACATCGTCAACAGCGGCTCGTGGTACGCACGGGTCGGCCGGCACGATCTGGCGCAGCGCAGCTTCCAGAAGGCGCTGGACGCCTTTGCCAACGATTCCGGCGTGCCGGTGGAGCAGAAGGACACGGCGCGCCTCGGCCTCGGCAACGCCTTCAACCAGTTGAAGGAGTTTCATCGCGGGCGGCCGTACTGGCAGGACCTGCTCCAGCGCCAGGCACGCAATCCGCAGGTCATGGCCGGCGCCGCGCGCTGCTTCGGCGGCTGGCTCGAACTGGCCGCGGACGGCTCGACGGTGGTCGAGGTCCCCGGCAGCGGCGACTACGCCGATGCCCGCGTGCTGTGGGCCGACCTCGCCCAGGGCGCCTCCGCGCGCAAGTACCAGCGCGACTGGTGGGAGGCCAAGCTGGGCGCGGTCTACGCCTTCTACCGCGAGGGCGCGGCCGACAGCGAGCGCCTGGCCGATGCGCGCAAGATCCTCGACAGCGTGCGCGCCATCCTGCCCGACTACGACGCCGACAGCATCGGAAACCTCGCGCCCGAGTCGCGGTATCAGCCGCTCTACAAGCCCTACTTCAAGTACCTCGAGCGGCAGATCCCGCAGCGCTGAGCGCCGACCCTCCCGCATTGATCGATCCGGAACCCCTACCTACAATGGCCCATTCGCGCCTTCCCCGAAGAGGAGCCCCCGCGTGAACCACGCTCTCCGTGCGCCTCTCGCGCGCGTTGCGGTCGTCGTGGCGCTGGTGCCGTTCGTCGCGGGGTCGGCCGCCGGCCAGCAGGGCTCGATCACGGTCCTCAACCGCGAACGCAAGCCCACCACCGTGGGCGACGCAACCGTCGTGAGCGAGACGCTCACCAGCGTCAAGTACAGGCGGGGCGAGAGCGAGCGCAACTATGAGACGAAGGACGTCAGCGCCATCGCGTACGGCCAGGGCTCGGAGGCCTGGGAGCGCGGCCTGAAGGCGTTGGCCGCCAACGACCTGGCCAATGCCGAGTCGCTCTTCGGCCTGGCGGCCGGCGACAGCCAGCCTGGCTGGGTCGCGGCGCACGCCCTGCTGCGGCAGGCGGAGGCCGCCGCGCGTCGCGGATCGGCACGCCTGCCGCAGGCACGCGAGGCCATCGAGCACTTCCTCAAGCGCTTTCCCGAACACCGCCTGCTTCCGCAGGCGCTGCTGGACAGGGCACGCTACGCCTTCCTGGCGGGTGATGCCGCCGGTGCCGACGCCGCCGCTGCCCAGGTGCAGCAGCTCGCCAAGGAAGGCAAGGTCACGCCGGACTGGGCGGTGCGCGCGCACCTGGCGCTGGCCGACCTGCGCCTCGACGCCGGCGATGCGAAGAGCGCCGCCACGCCCTATGTCGCCGCCGAGCAGGCCGCACGGGCCGCGCAGCCGGCCCTCGCCGCGCGGCCGGACCTGGCGCAGGTGCTGGCCTACCTCTCGCTGTCGGCTCGCATCGGCAGCGCGTCGTGCATGTTGTCGGGCGGCGACGTGGCCGGGGCGCGCGCGTACTACGCCCAGCTGGCTTCCGACGGCAGGGACCGCCCGGACGTGCGGGCCGCCGCCGCCAACGGCCTGGCCGAGTGCGACTTCCGCGACGGGGGTCGGCTCAAGGAAGCCCAGCTCGGCTTCGCCAAGGTCGCCGTGTCGGCCTTCGGTGTCCCTTCCGAGCGCGCACGCGCCCTGTACTTCCTCGGCCGGTGCGCCGAGGAGCTGGGCCAGCAGCAGGCCGAGCCCGACGGCCGCCAGAAGGCCGTTGCCTACTACGAGGAAGTCGTCGCTCGTTATCCGGCCACGCGCTGGGCCCGCCTCGCCCAGCAGTCCAGGCCATGACCCGCATGACCCGCACTCACCCGAGCCCGTCCATGGTCGTGTCCATCAAGCTCAGGACCCTCCTCGTGACCGTCGCCTGGCTGTGCCTGGTTCCCGCCCTGGCGGCACAGACCGATACGTCCGGGATGACGCCGCTGCAGAAGTTCCAGCACGGCGCCGGCTGGATCGGCAAGATCATCGAGGTGCAGTCGGTCGTCGCCCTCACGCTGATCGTCAAGTACGCGTTCGAGATGCGCAGGTCGAAACTCGCCCCGCCCGAGGTCGTGGACGAGATCGAGGCGCTCCTGGAGGCCGAGGAGTACCAGGAGGCCATGGAGGTGTGCGAGTCCGAGCCCTGCTACTTCACCAACGTCGTGGCGGCGGGCCTGGCCAAGATCAACACGTCCTTCGACACGATGGAGAAGTCCATCGGCGAGATGCTGGACGAGGAGAACTCCAAGGTCAGCGGCAAGCTCAGCTGGTTGACGCTGCACGCGGCAGTCGCCCCGATGCTCGGGCTGCTGGGAACCGTGCAGGGCATGATCGGCGCGTTCGACCAGATCGCGGCCTCCAAGGGCCAGGCGACGCCTGACCAGCTGGCCGACAACATCGCCATGGCGCTGATCACCACGCTGCTCGGGCTCATGGTGGCCATCCCGGTGACCAGCTGCTTCGTCGTCATCCGCAACCGGTTCATCACGGCCTCCATCGACATCGCGGCCATGATCGAGGACATGTTCGAGCGCTTCCGGCCCAAGAGCAAGGCCTAGGGCCGTCGCGCGCCATTCCAGGGACCCGCCATGCTGGCCATCGAACACGAACCCATCAAGCTGGACATGACGCCGATGATCGACGTCGTGTTCCAGCTGATCATCTTCTTCATGCTGGTCACGGACATGTCCCAGCAGGACATGGCCGACCTCAAGCTGCCCTACGCGCAGCAGGCCCAGAAGGACGAGCTGCTGAAGGGCCGGCTGACCTTCAACCTGCACAAGGACGGCGTGATCGAGATCAAGCGCGACCCCAAGGGCACGATGGACGACGTCAACACCCAGAACTGGGTGCGCGGCTTCCTGCAGCGGGAGGTGGTGAAGGGCAAGCGCGAGGCGGACGGGACATCCGAGCGCGCCATCCTGATCCGCGCCGACAAGGCCACGGAGTTCAAGCACGTGCAGAAGATCCTGCGCGTCTGCGGCGAAAACGGCATCCGCATCTACAAGATCCACCTCGGCGCGTCGCAGACGGCGTCCCGCTGATCGTCGAGGAGCACCCGGCAGATGAAATCACCCGTACACGAACCGATCGAGATGGACATGACGCCGATGATCGACGTCACGTTCCAGCTGATCATCTTCTTCGTCTGCACCATCAAGTACAGGTCGCTCGAGGGCAAGCTGGAGACCCTGCTGCCCAAGGACGTGGGGGTGAACCCGTCCCATGCCGAGAGCCTGATCGAGAAGGCCGAGATCCACCTCAACCTGGACCCGACGCAGCCCGACGGGTTCCAGGTCGCCCTCAACGGACAGAAGGTCCCCAACCTCGAGACGCTGAGCGCCAGGATCCGGCAGCTCAAGCAGCAATTGCCCGAGATGCGGGCCACCCTGCACCCCAACCGCGGCATCACCTACGAGCACGTCGTCAAGGTCGTGGATGCCTGCCTCAAGGCCGAGATGTACGACATCACTTTCGCCGGCGTGGCGTTCGACGCGTGACCCATGCTAGGCTCCCCGCCCCCCGCCGCCGGTCCCTACGCCGCGCGCTCCGGGGCATCGCGGTTCCTCGCGCCCTGCGCTGACCGGAGAACCTCCACACCATGAAGCCCGCCCGCCTCATCCTGCTCGTGCTCGCGCTGGCCACCTCGGCCGCAGCGCAGGACCCGCGCGTCTCGCAGGAGCGCGCCCGGCTCGACCTGCTGGCGCAGAAGACCCAGCTGCTGGTCGAGCGGCACCTGGCCAATGCCCGCGCCTTCGAGGAGCGACTGGACCTGGGCGCCGCCGAGCGCGAGCTGATCGGCGCACGCGACCTCGACCCGGCCAACCGGGTCGTGCTCGACACGCTGGCGCAGATCCAGTTGCTGCTGGGCAAGCCCGAGGCCGAGGCACGCGTGCTGGCGCAGTCGGCTGCACAGCGCTACGCCGCGCAGCAGCAGCAGATGCGCATCCTGGCCCAGCAGGACCTCGCCCGCGCGGACAAGTTGCTCAAGGCCGGCGACGCGCAGGAGGCCGCGAGCCTTGCGCGCGGCGTGGTCAACACGATCGGGTGGTCCTCGGCGTCGACGGACTGGGGCGACCTGCCCGCGGCGGCGCGCCAGGTGCTGCAGCGCGCCGAGGCCCAGTCCGGCGCCGCGGCCGACGCCCTGCGCCAGGAGCGCGAGGCCGAAGCCTACGGCAAGCTGCAGCAGGAGGAGCAGTCGCTGCAACGCCAGAGCGAGGCGCGCCACGTGGCCATGCTGGACACGGCGTGGCAGCGCTTCATGTCCAACGACTTCGACGGCGCCGCCGAACTGTCCCGTTCGGTTCTGGACGACGACCGTTCCAACACCTACGCCCAGGAGCTGCTGGACGCCACCCGCGATGCGCGACGCGAGTCGGCCGGCGAGCAGTTCAAGCGCGACCGGACGGAGTCCTACTCCCGCTGGCGCGAGTCGATGGAGGCCGTGCGCGTCCCGTACAGCGACGTGCTGACGGGCCCGGACAAGGACCACTGGGCCGAGATCACCCGCCTGCGGGGCGGCGGCCGGGCGCTGGGGCTGGCGGAGGCCAGCCCGGAGGCCGCGGCGCTGCGCGAACGCCTGATGGGCACGCGCATGGACGCCGACTTCGAGGAGCTGACCATCGAGCAGGTGGCCAACAACATCTTCTTCACCACCGACATCCCGGTCTCGGTCGACCCCGAGGTCAAGCAGGAACTCGACAACGCGGCCGAGTACGTCAACCTCAAGGGCCTGCGCGACCTGCCGGTCCACTCGCTGCTCAACATCCTGACCGCCTCGGTCGGCGAAAGCCTGGCGTGGACCATCCGCAACGGGCGCGTCTACATCACCAAGGCCGAGAAGGCCGCCGGCATCCCGGTGCCGCGCGTGCACAACATCCAGGACCTGACCTTCCCCATCACGGACTTCAAGGGCGTCAACATCCGCGACATCCCGCTGCCGGGCGAGGCCGGCGACGACAGCGAGACCACCGTGTTCGCCTCCGAGCTGGACAAGGTCAAGCTGATCGAGCCGGACGAGGTGCTCAACCTCGTGCGCGAGAACATCGCGCGCGAGTCCTGGGACGCAGGCCTCGGCTACAGCATCGACTTCGTCGACAGCAACAACCTGCTGGTGATCCACACCCCCCAGGTGCAGCAGCAGGTGGCCGATTTCCTGGACGACCTGCGCGCCTTTTCCACCAGCATGGTCACGCTCGAGGCGCGCTTCTACGCCCTGACCGACGCGTTCATCGAGGAGCTCGGCACGGACCTGCGCGGCCTCGGCCCGTCGGGCCAGCTGGGCGAGGAATTCGAGCTGGACGACGTCACGCTCGAGAACACCCAGGGCCTGGACAACAATGGCGACGGCACGGGCGCCTCCAAGGCCGGCGTGTTCTTCGACGACGTCGACCAGTCCTTCGGCCTGACCACCGAGAACTTCTTCGGCAGCCCGCTGGGCAGCCTGCTCTCGACCGTCGGCGGCGGCGCCTTCCAGTTCACGATCCTGGACGACGCCTCGGTCAACATCGTGATGACCGCCATCGAGAAGAGCCGCAACGCGTTCGAGATCAGCTCGCCCGTGGTGTCGGTCTACAACACGCAGCGCGCGTTCGTCACCGTGGTCAACCAGGTCAGCTTCGTGCAGGGCTACGACGTGGACGTCGCCACCGCGGCCTTCATCGCCGACCCCAACATCGGCGTGGTTCAGGAAGGCATCGTGCTGGACGTGCGGCCGACCATCTCCTTCGACCGCAAGTACGTGACGCTCGACGTGCAGACCACGGTGGCCAGCCTCACCCGGCCCATCCGCCAGATCACCACCAACCTGGGCGGCGCGTCCACGGAAGTCTCGTTCTCGCTCCCGCAGCTGGACGTGCAGGACGCGCAGACGACGGTCGTGGTGCCGGACGGCGGCTCGGTGCTGCTGGGCGGCTTCAAGCAGGTGCTGTACCGCAACCGCACCGCCGAGGCGCCGTGGCTGGCGGACATCCCCGTGCTGGGCTTCTTCTTCCGCGAGAAGGGCCTGGCCGACGAGATGACCGACCTGATCATCGTCATGCGGGCCACGATCTCGGACTACGCCGAGCTCGAATCGGCGCCCGTTTCGGCCCGCTGACGGCCTGACGGCCCCCTCCGGCGCCGCGTCCCCCGCCCGGGGACGCGGCGCCGCGCCGTTTCCAGGCGCCGCTCGGCTTGAACGCCGGGGTGGCGCGCCCCAGAATCGCCGGGCGTGGCGAAGCTGAGTGCGATCCTCTTCGATGTCGACGACACGCTCTTCAGCACCACGCACTTTGCGGCGCTGGCGCGCCAGCGGGCGGTCGAGGCCATGGTCCGGCAGGGACTGCGTCTGCCGGTCTCCGAGGTGCGCCGCGAACTGACCGAGGTCATCTCGGAGTTCACCAGCAACTACGGCCAGCACTTCGACAAGCTGCTCCTGCGCCTGCCGCCGGCCAGCCACGCGGGCGTGAACCGGGCGCTGATCATCGCCGCCGGCATCATGGCCTACCACGCCACCAAGGCCGAGCTGCAGCCCTTCCCCGACGTGCTGCCCTTCCTGCGCCGCGTCCACGAGCAGGGCGACGTCGTCCTGGGGGTCATCACCCACGGCCTCGAGCTCAAGCAGGCCGAGAAGCTGCTGCTGCTCAAGGTCATCCCCTACCTGCACCCGGGCGCGATCTTCATCAGCGACCAGGTGGGCATCAGCAAGCCCAATCCCAAGCTGTACCAGCGCGCCTGTTCGGCCATGGGCCTGACGCCCGCCGAGGTCATGTACGTGGGCGACAACCCGCTGCACGACATCGACCCCGTCAACGCGCTGGGCATGATCGCCGTGCGCCTGCACCGCGACAACCGCTTCGAGGGCGTGCAGGGCCGCACCCGCCCGCGCTACGAGATCCGCGCCTTCGACGAGCTGCTGCCCGTGCTCGAGCAGGACTTCGACCTCGTGCTGCCGCCGTGACGCGCGCCGGCGCCGTGGCCTGAGGTGCGCGGTCCCCGGCGACGCACGCTGGCTGCGCTGCTGCTGCCTCTGGCGGCCCTCGGGGCTGCGGCCGCCTGGGGTGGCGCAAGCCTGCGCGAGCGGGCCGACCTGGCCTTCTGCAACCAGGACGAGGTCAAGAGCCTGGACCCCGCCCTGGCGGGCGCGGTGGTCGAGGCGCGCGTGGTGACCGCGCTGTACGAGGGCCTGACACGCCTGGACGGCTGCAGCGGCGAGCCGCTGCCCGGCATGGCCGAGTCCTGGGAGGTGTCGCCGGACGGCCTGGCGTGGCGCTTCCGCCTGCGTGCGGGAAGCCTCTGGACCGACGGCACGCCGGTCACGGCCAGCGACTTCGCCTGGAGCTTCCGGCGCGTCCTGCACCCCGACACGGGCGCCGCCGCCGCGGCGGAGACGCTGCAATGCCTGCGCAACGGCCTGCGGCTGGCCCGCTCGCGCCAGGACGGCGAGGACCCGGAGGCCATCGAGGTCGGCGCGCGGGCGCTCGACGACGCCACGCTGCTGCTCGAGCTGGAGCGGCCCGTGCCGTACCTCGCGCGCCTGCTCGCGCTGCCCGGCCTGTGCCCGGTCAACCGCGCCTGCGTGGAGCGCTGGGGACCGGCCTGGATGCGCGCCGGCAACGTCGTCACCAATGGACCCTTCCGGCTGGTCGAACGCCGCCTGCGCGACGTCATGCGCCTGCAGCGCTGGGACGGCTACTGGGGTCGCGACGAGGTGGGCCTGCGCAGCGTGGACGTGCTGGCCGCCGCGGGCCAGAGCACCCAGCTCAACCTGTATCTGGCCGGGCAGGCCGACTGGGTCGTGCGCCCGCCCGCTGCCCTGGGCCAGGCGCTGTACGGCCGACCGGACTGCCTGCGCGGCCCCCAGGCGGGGACGACCTTCCTGCGCTTCAACGTCACGCGACCGCCGCTCGACGATCCGCGCGTGCGCCGCGCGCTGTCGCTGGCCATCGATCGCGCCGCGCTGGCGCGCGACGTCCTGCGCGCGGGCGAGCGGCCGGCCACGTCCTACGTCCCCGACGTCCTGCCGGGCTATCGCCCGGCGCGCATGCCGGCGGACGACGCCGCCACGGCGCGCGACCTGCTCGCCGCAGCCGGCTTTCCCGGGGGCGCGGGCTTCCCCGCCCTGGAGCTGCTGCACCCCCAGTCGGACGCCACGCGTGACGCATGCGCTGCGCTGGCCGACCGCTGGCGCGAGGTGCTGGGCGTCTCCGTGCGGCCCGTGCCGCAGACCCAGCGCGTGTACATCGACACGCTGCAGCAACTGCGCTACGACATCGGCTGGTCCTCCTGGATCGCGGACTTCCTCGACCCGGTCTCGCTGCTGGGCGCGTTCCTGTCCGGCAACACCGCCGACAACCGCACCGGCTGGAGCGACCCGGAATACGACGCCCTGCTGGAGCGCGCCGCCGACGCAAGCGGCGACGAGCGCCTGGCTCTGCTGGCCCTGGCCGAGTCGCGCCTGCTCGCCGGCCAGGCCATCGCGCCGCTGCACGAGCGCGTGAACGTCAACCTCGTCGCCCCGCGCGTGCGCGGCTTCTGCGACAACCCGCTGGACGTCCACCCGCTGCGCGACCTGCGTGTCGAGCCGGCGCCATGAGCGGCCTGCTGCGGCGCCTGCTGGGAGGCCTGCTGACCACGTGGCTGGTGGCGACGCTGTGCTTCGCCCTGGTGCGCGCCCTGCCGGGCGGACCCTTCGACGACGTCGAGGGCCTGGACCCGGTGATCCGCGCCAACCTGGAGGCCGCCTACGACCTCGACGCGCCGCTGCCGGCGCAGTACGCCGCCTGGCTCGGCGGCCTGCTGCGGGGCGATTTCGGCCCATCCTTCCGCTACCGCGACACCAGCGTCGGCGAGGTCTTGGCCGAAGGCCTGCCGGTGTCGCTGCTGCTGGGCAGCGCGGCCCTGGCCGTGGCGCTGGGCGCCGGGCTCTCGGCCGGCGCCCTGGCCGCCCGCCGTCGCGGCACCTGGGTGGACACCTTGGTCATGGGTGCCAGCACGCTCGGCCTGGCCCTGCCCAACTTCGTGCTGGCCGGCGTGCTGGTGCTGCTGTTCGCCTTCCATTGGCAACTGCTGCCCCCCGCCGGCTGGGGCTCGGCGGTCCAGCTCGTCCTGCCCGCGCTGGCGCTCGGGCTGCCGCTGGCCGCCTCGGTCGCGCGCCTGTTCCGCGCGGGGCTGCTGGATGCGCTGGGCGAGGACTGGGTGCGCACGGCGCGCGCCAAGGGCCTCAGCGAGGCCCGGCTGCTCTGGCTGCACGCCGCGCGCACGGCGCTGGTGCCGGTGGTTTCCTGGCTCGGGCCGGCGGCGGCCGCCGTGCTGACCGGCTCGCTGGTGATCGAGCGCCTGTTCGCCATCGCCGGGCTCGGCAGCCACTTCGTCGAGTCGGCCTTCAACGCCGACTACAACCTGGCCGTGGGCGTGGTCGTGGTCTACACCGCGCTCGTCTGCCTGATGAACCTGCTGGCCGACGCCGCCGCGGAGCTGCTGGACCCGCGCCTCGCCGAGCCCGCGGGAGGTGAGGCCTGAACGCCGGGCGGCCGGGCACCTGGCGGCGACTGCTGGCGCGGCGCAGCGGTCGCCTGGCGGCCGTCCTGCTGGTGCTGGTGACGCTGCTGGCGCTGGCGGCGCCGCTGTTGCCGCTGGCCGCGCCCGGCCGCACCGAGACGGCGCGCGCCAGCCGTCCGCCCTCGGCCCGCTGGGAGCCGGCGCCGGAGGCCGAGCTCGCGCGCCTGCAGGCCGAGCGCCCGCTGGCGGCGGCGGTGCGCACGACGCTGTTCGGCGCGGGGCGCCTGCACGGCGTGCTGGGCACCGACGCGTTGGGGCGCGACCTGCTGGCGCGCGTCGTGTGGGGCGCGCGCGTCTCGCTGCTCGTGGGCCTGCTGGCCTCGCTGGTCTCGCTGGTGCTGGGCACGGGCGTGGGGCTGGCGGCAGGCTGGCTGGGCGGGCGCACCGACCGCCTGCTCATGCGGCTGGTCGACGCGCTGCTCGCGCTCCCGCTGGTGCTGCTGGCCATCCTGGCGGTCACGCTGCTGACCGGTCGCAACGCGCCCTTTGCGGGACTCGGGCTGACGCGCGAGGGCGTGTTGTACCTGGTCATCGGCGCGGTGTGCTGGCCTTCCATGGCGCGCGTCGTGCGCACCCAGGCTCGCGGGCTGCGACGGCGCGAGTTCGTCGAGGCCGCGCGGGCCCTGGGAGCGGGCGGCCCGCGCATCGTGCTGCGCCACCTGCTGCCCAACCTGGGCGGCATCGTGGCCGTGTGCCTCACGCTCAACGTGCCGCGCGTCGTGCTGACCGAGGCCTTCCTGGGCTTCCTCGGGCTGTCGGTCGAGGAGCCGGCCGTGAGCTGGGGCACGCTGGCCAGCGACGGCCTGGCGCAACTGACCCCCATCGCCGAGGCCTGGTGGCTGGTCGCCTTTCCCGGGCTGGCGCTGGCCCTCACGCTGGGCGCGCTGAACGCCATGGGCGACGCGCTGCGCGACGCGCTGGATCCGCGCCTGCGCGCGTGACCGGCGAGCCGTCAGGGCTGGTACTGCAGCTGCACCGCGTTGCTGGCGAAGTCGATCGGCCCGATGGTCACCGCGGCGAAGGACAGCGTGACGCCGGGCAGGATCGGGTTGGCCAACGGCGGCGAGACGAACGTGGCGCCGGCCGTCCCCTGGGGCGAGAGCAGCCCGCCAAAGCCGGCCAGCAGCGGCGTGTTCATGTAGGCGAAGCCCAGCGACGTCAGCGCGTCCAGGTTCAGCGGCACGACCACGCCGCCCAGCGGCGTTCCGGGCGCGGTCCCGCTGGCCGAGATCATCACCACGTACTTGCGTCCCGCGAAGCCTGGCCCCGCGTCCAGCGCGAGCGCCACGCTGCCGCCCTGCGCCGCCGAGACGTGCAGCGCGGAGGCCGTCAGCTTCGCGATGCTGCCCGGACCCACCGAGGCCAGCGACAGGTCGTCCAGGTTCCAGCCGCCGAACTCGAGGCCGCCGTCCGACTCCAGCTCGAAGCGCACGCGCAGCGCGGGCTGGTTGTCGGCCAGGGTCCCGACGTCCAGGTCCTGCAGCGTCCAGGACGTGTCCACCAGGTGGTCGCTGCCGCCGGCCGAGGCCGGGTTGCTCCACACCTGCGTGCCGTTGAGCAGGATGCGCGCCTCGTCGTACAGCCCGTCCTCGACGCCCAGCCAGCGACGGAAACGCAGGCGCAGGCCCGTCTTGCCCAGCGTGCTGATGGCGGGTGACTCGAGGCGGTTGAACACGCTGCTGCCGTAGGCGCCGTTCCAGCCCTCGCCGCCGAGGTCGTTGCACCACGCCGACGCGCCCGCGAAGGCCGCGGACGGGTCACCGGACTTGCCGGCGGGCGTGCCGCGCTGCCAGTCGTCCTGCGTGGCCAACTGCACGTGCGTCCAGCCGTTGTCGCCGGGGCCCTCGAAGCCGTCGCTCCAGGCGATGCTCACCTGCCCGACCGTGAAGGCATGGACCTCTCCACCCGGCGCGAAGGCCTCCGGCAGCCATTGGGTGAAGCCGCCGGTGTCGGTGGCCAGCAGCCAGTAGCGCACCTCGCCCGAGGGCTGCACGCCCGGCAGGCTGCCGACCCAGTCGCCCGGCGAGAGCCCGGGCATGAGCGCCACGACCTGCTCCGGCCCGCCGTCCACGCTCACGTGCGCCTCGACCGCCGCCACCCCGGCACCGGTCAGCGAGAGCACGTCGACCGCCAGCGAGTACGGCCCGCCCGCGTCGGTCGTGTCCGCCAGGGGCGCGTGCGCCAGCGCCAGGTCCACCGGCGCAGCCAGCGCCGCCGCCGAGGCCACGAAGGCCTGGGTGATGCGCTGCGCCAGCACCCAGTCGTTGGCCGAGCTGCCGACGACGTCCGCCGACGTGTGGATCACCGAGGAGTACTGCTGCAGGTCCTCGAAGAAGAACGCCGCGGGGAAGCCCTCGGCGTTGTACGCGGCATGGTCGGACGAGCCGGCCGTGAGCACGCCGGTCAGCGTGGGCAACGCCGGCACGTAGGCGGCCGTGGCGTCGCGGCAGAACTGCGTCAGCGCCGGGTCGGTGGAGTTGCTGGCGAAGTCCAGGTCCAGCGCGTCGCCCGCCTCGAGGTGCGCGATCATGTCCATGTTCAGCATCGCGATCACGTCGGTGCCCGCGGCCTTCAGCGCCGCGGCGTCGGCCTCCGAGCCGACCAGGCCCATTTCCTCGGCGCAGAACCAGACGCAGCGCACGCTGTTCTCGAACTCGCCCTGCGCCAGGATCGAGACCGCCTCCAGCAGCCCGGCCGAGCCGCTGGCATTGTCGTCCGCGCCAGGCGCGGCCAGGCCGCTGCCGGAGCCGTTGATCGAGTCGTAGTGCGCGCCCAGCACGACCACACGCTCGGGGTGCACCTGGCCCGGAAGGGTGGCGATGACGTTGGGCCCGTAGGCCCCGTCGAAGGTGCTGGTGGTCACCTGCACGCCCGGGATGGCCGAGAGCTGCGCCACCAGCCAGTCCTTGGCCTGCAGCACCGTGGCGCTGTCGGCGCGGCGCGTGAAGTACGAGGCGAGGTGGGTGGTGGTGGCCTGGATGTCGCCCGCGCTGACCTGCGCGACCAGCGGCACGATGCGCGGGTCGGCGGCCAGCAGCGCCTGCAGCGCGCCCGGCGGCGGGAGAAAGCCGCGCGCTGCGGCCACGGCCGTGCGTGACACCAGCGTGGCGTCGTGGCAGCCGGCGCCAGCCGCGACCGCGGCCGGGTCCAGCGCCAGCAGCTCCGCGCCACCCAGCGACAGCAGCAGGGTCGCGCCCGGCAGCGCGTGCGCGTGCCCGGACGACCGGCGCACGAGCAGCTCTCGACCCGCCGGCCACGCTCCCAGCGCGCGCGGCGCGAGGCCCGCGCGCCGCAGCGCGGACAGCCCGACTTCGTCCACGAGCGCCAGCCCGAAGGCGCCAAAATCGCCCAGCAACCGTGCGCGCTTGGCCAGCGTGCGCACCGCGGCCGCGTCCAGCGGGCCGGGCACGGCCACCAGCAGCGGCTGCGGCGGGGCCACCGGCAACTCGTCGGGCACGCCGGCCGGGAGCAGGGCCAGGAGCAGCAGGGCCAGCACGGTCGGCCGGAACATGCCGGACTCCAGGCAGGGAGCAACGCGCCCGGGTTCGGGCCGTAGCGCAGGATCGGGGACGGGCAAGGATACCACCGCGCGGAGCGCGGCCGGGTCAGGCCGGCGGGACGGCGAAACCCGGCGCCTGCGCCGGCTCGAGGTGGCAGACGTAGGCGTGACCGGGCCCGGCGAGGCGCACCGGCGGCGCCTCGCGGCGGCACACGTCCAGCACGGCCGGGCAGCGGGTGTGGAAGGCGCAGCCCGCTGGCGGCGCCTGCGGCGAGGGCACGTCGCCGTGCAGCAGGATGCGCTCGCGGCGCCGGCGCGGGTCGGTGCTGGGCACGGCCGAGAGCAGCGCCGCCGTGTACGGGTGCTTGGCGCCCGTGAACAGCGCCTCAACCGGAGCGGACTCGACGATGCGCCCCAGGTACATGACCGCGATGCGGTGGCTGATGTGCCGCACCACGGACAGGTCGTGCGCCACGAACAGGTAGGCCAGGCCCAGCTCGTCGCGCAGGTCCATGAGCAGGTTGAGGATCTGCGCCTGGATCGAGACGTCGAGGGCCGAGACGGCCTCGTCGCACACGATGAAGCGCGGTTGCAGCGCCAGCGCGCGCGCGATGCCGATGCGCTGGCGTTGCCCGCCGCTGAACTCGTGCGGGTAGCGGTTGGCGCAGTCCGGGTCCAGGCGCACGCGGTCCAGCAGCTCGCGCACGCGCTCCTGCAGCTCGCGCCGCCCGCGCGCGAGGCCGTGGATCCGCAGGCCCTCGCCGACGATGTCGCCCGCCGACATGCGCGGGTTCAGCGAGGCGTACGGATCCTGGAAGATGATCTGCATGTGCCGCCGCAGCCGACGCAGCTCGCGCGGTCGCGCGGCCAGCACGTCCGTTCCCTGGAAGTCGACCGCGCCGGACGTGGGCTCGATCAGGCGCAGCAGGCTGCGGCCCACGGTGGTCTTGCCGCAGCCCGACTCGCCCACCAGGCCCAGCGTCTCGCCCGCGTGCACCTCGAAGCTGACGCCGTCGACGGCCCGCACCTGGCCCGTCACGCGCCCCAGCAGGCCCTTGCGCACGGGGAAGTGCTTGCGCAACTCGCGCACGGCCAGCAGCGGCGCAGGCGCAGCGGCATTCATCGGCGGGCCTGCGCGGCGGCGGCCTCGCCGGCCGTGACCGGAAAGTGGCAGGCCGCCTGGTGGCCCGGCGCGTCCTCGCGCAGCAGCGGGTCCTCCTGCGCGCAGCGCGCCTGGGCCTTGAAGCAGCGCATGCGGAAGCGGCAGCCCGTGGGCCACTGCAGCGGGCTCCCCAGCGTGCCGGAGATCTCGCGCAGGCGCGACTCGCCGCGCCGGTGCATCTCGGGCAGGCTCTGCAGCAGGCCGAAGGTGTACGGGTGCCGCGGGCGTTCGAAGAGCGCCATGGTGGGCGCCGTCTCGACGATGCGGCCGGCGTACATCACGGCCACGCGGTCCGCGGTGTCGGCCACCACGCCCAGGCTGTGCGAGATGAGCAGCATGGCCATGCCCGTCTCGGCGCGCATGGCGGCCAGCAGGTCCAGGATCTGCGCCTGGATGGTCACGTCCAGCGCCGTGGTCGGCTCGTCGGCGATCAGCAGCGCCGGGCCGCAGGCCAGCGCCATCGCGATCATGACGCGTTGCTGCATGCCGCCGCTCAGCTCGTGCGGGTAGCTGTCCACGCGCGCCTCCGGCGACGCGATGCCCACCTTGCGCAGCAGGCCGACAGTCGCCTCGCGCGCGGCACGCCGGGACAGGCCCTTGTGCAGCTCGAGCACCTCGCCGATCTGCTGCCCCGCCGTGAACACGGGATTGAGCGAGGTCATGGGCTCCTGGAAGACCATGGCGATCTGGTTGCCGCGCACCTGACGCAGTTCGCTCTCGGGCAGCCGCAGCAGGTCGCGCCCGCGGAACAGCACCTGCCCGCCGGCGTACACGCTGGGCGGCTCGGGATTGAGCCGCAGGATGCTCATGGCCGTGACGCTCTTGCCGCATCCGGACTCGCCCACCACGCCCAGCGTCTCGCCCTCGTGCAGCGTCCAGCTCACGCCGTCCACCGCGCGCACCACGCCCTCGTCGGTGTGGAACTGCGTGCGCAGGTCGCGGATCTCGAGCAGCGGTCGGGCCATGTCAGGTCTTCAGCCGCGGGTCGAGCGCGTCGCGCACGGCCTCGCCGAGGAGGTTGTAGAGGATGACGGTGATGAAGATCATCAACCCCGGGAAGACCTGGATCCACCAGTGCTCGGGGCTGCGGCTCTCGGTCAGCAGGCTGCCCCACGACGGGATGGGCAGCTTCACGCCGAAGCCCAGGAAGGACAGGGCCGACTCGGTCAGGATGCCGCTGGCCACGCTGAAGGTGGCCGCCACCAGCACGGGGCCCATGGCGTTGGGCAGGATGTGCCGGAAGATCGTGCGCCGGCGGCGCGCGCCCAGCGCCTCGCTGGCCACGACGAAGTCCTGCCCGCGCAGCCGCAGGAACTCGCCGCGCACGAGGCGCGCCACGCCGGGCCAGCGCGTCAGGCCCAGCACCAGCATGATGTTCAGGATGCCGGGCCCGATGAAGGCCACGACGATCAGGATCAGGAAGAAGGGCGGGAAGCACTGGAAGACCTCGATGACGCGCGAGAGCAGCAGGTCGACCCAGCCGCCGCAGTAGCCCGCCAGCGCCCCGACCACGACGCCGACGAGCACCAGGAACAGGGTGCTCACCAGGCCCACCGACAGCGACACGCGTCCGCCCCACACCATGCGGGCCAGGAGGTCGCGGCCGAGGCCGTCCGTGCCCAGCGGGTGCCGCGTGGCGGCGTTGCGCGCGGGCTCGCCGCGGCGCACCTCGACCGGCCTGGGCGGCACGGTGAAGCCCTGCACCGCGTCCACGGAGCGCGCGCGTGCGCCGCGCTCGTAGTAGCCCTCGGCGCTGATCGCCGCGCTGGCGTGCCAGGTGGGCGGCCGGAAGTACTCGGCGTCGTGGATCTCGGCCAGGCCGAAGGCCACCGGGGGCATGCGCAGCTCGTCGGCCACGATGTCGCCCGACGTCAGTCCCGCCTTGAAGGGGCTGGCGGCCAGCGCGGAGTCCGAGCCCGTCGCCCAGGCCCACGGGTCCTGCGCCGGGGCCGCTGACGAGCCGAAGCTCCACGGCAGGCACGGCAAGGCCGGCAACAGCAGCACGGCCAGCAGCTTGCGCCGGCGCGCGCGGCGCACGGCCTCGCGCTCGCCGTGCAGCAGCCACGCGTTCACGGCGCGGTTCCAGAGCGGGAAAGCCAGCAGCAGCGTCCACAGGCCCATGAACCACAGCTCGACGCGGCTGATGCCCTCCAGCGCGGGCCAGCGGCGGAAGGGCTGCAGCGCCACGCTCCGGCCTGGCTCGGGCGCGGTCCCGGGCTCGGCCGGAGCCAGCGAGTCCTTGAGCCGACCGGCCAGCTCCTCGGCCTCCGCGGCGTCGGCCAGCGCCGCCTCGCGCACCTGCGGCGCCTGCGCCGCGGCGCGTTCCGCCAGCACGGCCAGCCGGTCCAGCGGCGCGTGCTCGGCCGGCGCGAGCTGCTGGCGCAGCACGTCCAGGCGCTGCAGCACGGCGTCGCGCTGCTGCACCAGGGCCGCCTCCCAGCTGGCGACCGCCGCGCCGGGGGTGAATCCATCCCGGCCACGGTCCACCAGGCCGTGCAGGTCGCGCGCCGCGTTGGGCAGCAGGCGCAGCGCCTTGCGGTAGGCGTTGGCGTCGGTGCCCGCGACGTACAGCGGGCGGTCGCCCGCCAGCAGCGGCGCGTACACGGCCACGGCGTACACCAGCGCCAGGGCCGCCGCCGCCAGGCGCGTGGAGCGCCGCCGGAACACCTGGCGCAGGACGGTGTCCCAGTCGTCCCGGCCGCCGGCCGTGGGCGCGGGCGCGGCGCCGACCGCCGCGCCCTCACTCATGGGAGATGCGCGGATCCACCACCGCGTACAGGATGTCGCTGATCAGGAAGCCGAGCAGCGTCAGCACCGCCGACACGCTGGTCGTGGCCATGACCACGTTGTAGTCGCGCTTGAGCACGCCCTCGAAGGCGTACAGGCCCATGCCCGGGATGTTGAAGATGGTCTCCACCAGCACCGAGCCGCCGATGAGCACGGGCAGGATGCTGGCGAAGACCGTGACCACCGGGATCAGCGAGTTGCGCAGCGCATGGCGCAGCACGACCGCCCGCTCCGGCAGGCCCTTGGCGCGCGCCGTGCGGATGTAGTCCTGGCGCACGGTCTCGAGCATCCCCACGCGCATCTGGCGCGACAGGTAGGCCAGGCCGCCGTAGGTCAGCGTGGCGACGGGCAGGATGCAGTGCAGGCCGAGGTCGCTCCACCAGGCCCAGCCCGAGAGCTGCGCCGCGTCCTTGTCGTGCAGGCCCAGGATCGGCAGCCACCCCAGGCCCGTCTTGCCGAACAGCAGGATCAGCATCAGGCCGGCCCAGAACGTGGGCAGCGAGTACAGCAGGAACACCAGCAGCGTGGCCAGGCGGTCGCCGGTCGAACCCCGGCGCACGGCGGACCAGATTCCCAGGGGCAGCGCGATGATGTAGCTGAGCAGCACGGCCACGACCGAGAGCGGCACGGTGACCTGCAGGCGCTCCCACAACTCGTCGCGCACGGCCACGGACGGGCGCGAGAACTCCTGGCCGAAGTCCAGCGTCGCCAGCGACGCGAGCCAGGCCCCGTACTGGACGTGCAGCGGCTCGTCGAGCCGGTACTTGCGGCGGAACTTGGTGATGGCGGCCTCGATGTCCGCGCCGTCGGCGGGCTGCGCCTGCTCGCCCCCGCCGCCGACCTGCAGCAGGGCCGGGTCGCCCGGGGCCAGGCGCAGCACGCAGAACAGCAGGACGGTGATGCCGAAGAGCGTCGGCACCATCCACAGCAGGCGGCGCAGGATGTAGCTCAGCACGCGGGGCCCGGGCCGTCCCTCAGCCGCCGGGCAGCGGGCGCGTGCCGGGCGTGCCTTCCTCGTAATACATGTCGCGCACCCTGTAGCCAGGCGAGGTCGTGTACAGCTTCACGCCGCGCAGCGTGCGGTTGATGGCGAACTTGGCGGGCGGCGTCTGGCCGAAGAGGTACGGCTGCAGCTCGTAGATGCGGCGGTGCAGCGCGTGCCACAGCGGGATGCGCCGATCCATGTCGGGTTCGACGCGCAGCGTGTCGATCAGGCGGTCCAGCTCGGCGTCGGCCAGCCCGTGGTGGTTGCTGCTGCGCTTCTCGAAGGCCGCCCCGCTGCCGTGCCAGATCTGCTTGGGGTCGCTTTCCGGCTCGTACATGATCCAGGCCCGGTTGAACGCGTCGAAGTCGCGCTGCTGGATGCGCTCGTCGAAGGTGGCGAACTCCAGCGCCAGCAGCGTCACCCCGACGCCCACCTGGCCGAAGCTCTCCTGCAGCTTCTGGCCGAAGGCCTCGGAGGCCTTGTTGCCGGCGGGCATGAGGAACTCGATCTCCAGCTCCACGCCGTTCTTGTCCACCGTCCCGTCGCCGTTGCGATCGTACCAGCCGGCCTCGGCCAGCAGCTCCTCGGCCCGCTGCGGGTCGTGCTCGAGCAGCGGCACGCCCTGGTCGTAGAAGGGCGACAGGAAGAACGCCGGCCCGGTCACGGGCACCGCCAGGCCCTGGTACTTGGTCTGCACCCAGCCACGCGAGTCGAAGGCATGCGCCAGGGCCCGGCGCACGCGCACGTCCTTGAACTCCTCGCGGTACAGGTTCCAGCAGACGTAGCTGTACTGGGACGTGTAGACGTAGGCCTTGTAGTAATCGTCGGTGAACGCCGGCTGCTGCGTGCTGGCCCCGAAGTAGTCCTCGGTCTTCACGCGGCGGAAGATGTCCAGCTCGTCGTTGAGCACGGCCAGAAAGGCCGCGTCGTCGCCAGGGACGCACTTCCAGACGACGGTGTCGAGGTAGCCGGCCCGCGCCGGGTCCTTCTGCCAGTAGCCGGCGTAGCGTTCGCCCGTGAGCTGCTGGCCCTGCGCCCACTCGCTCAGCCGGTACGGCCCCAGCCCCACGAACTGCTGGTTGTGCGGGTTGTCGTTGATCCACCGGCCGCGCTCCTCGAGCGTGGCGTCGGGCTTGTAGCCCGCGCAGTCCGGGTCGGTCAGGTCGTACAGGTGCCGCGGCAGGAGGAACAGGCTGTCGGTGAACAGGCTCTCGGACTTGAAGTACGGGCCGCGCAGGAAGAAGCGCACCGAAAGCGGGCCCGGCACCTCGCCCTTGACGATCTCCTCGAACTGGTAGCGCGTCTCGTCGCAGTCCACCGCCGGGTTGCCGTAGACCTGCCAGCTGAAGAGCACGTCCTGCGCGTCGAAGGGCTGGCCGTCGTGCCAGGTGACTCCCGGCTGCAGGTCGAAGGTGTAGACCGTGTCGCGCAGCACCCCGCGCGCCTCGGCCTTGGGCACGCGCCGCTCGGCCTGCGGGTTGTGCGGCGAGCCCGAGGTCACCACCCACGCACCGCCGTCTTCCGTCACCTCGCCGTACAGCACGCTGCCATCGGCCAGCGGCAACTGGTCCTCGACCCACATCGCGCGCGCCAGCGACAGGTCGTTGCGCCAGGTCTCCATGTTGAACTGCAGCAGCGAGTCGTGCAGCTCGTTGTGCATCCAGGTCACGATGGCGGCGTTGTTGATGGCCTTGTTCAGGCTGGCGGGGAAGGACTCGATGTGCACGATGGCGCGCCCGCCCAGCGCCGGACGCGTGGCGCGCCGGTCCGGGTGGAACAGGTCGGGCTCGGGCGAGTGCGGCCCGAGGACATCCTCCGGCCGCACGCCGCCGCCCAGCTCGCGGGCGCGCTGCTCGGCCCACTCGCGCGTGACCTCGTCGCCGGCCGGGGCGGCGACCGCCGGGGCGGCGACCGCCGGAGCCGCGGGCGGCGCCGTCAGCGGGTCCCCGCAGGCGCGCAGCCCCATCGTCAGCCACAGCAGGGCCAGCGCGCCGGGGATCAGCAGCCAAGCCGTGGCGCGTCGTCGGCTCATGAGAGGACTCCGCGAGGAGGATCCGCGGTCGGCGCCCTGCAGGCGAGGCGACCAGCGGCGTGCCGGCACCCGCGCGACGACCGTTCGCAACGTAAGGACGACACCGCGGACTGTCAATCACCGCGGCCGCGCAAATCGCGACCGGAGAATGGCTTGCGACGACTCGGCCGGGCCTACGGCGCGACCAGGCTGGCCCATGCGACGCGCAGGCCGCCCAGTGTCGGGTCGGTGCGCGGCACCGCGGCCAGCGCGGCGCACAGCAGGCCCCCCAGCAGCAGCCCCGTGCGACGGCGGCGCGGCAGGCTGGGCGGCAGCGCGCGCACGAGGCAGGTCAGCGCGAACAGCGCCAGGGCCACCCGCGGCGCGACCACGTAGAACGGCATCGCCCCGGCCTGCACGGCCCAGTCCATGGCGGCGGCCTCGGTCATGCCCGACGGGCCGCGGCCCGCCAGCAGGGTGGCCACGCCCAGTGCTCCGCCGAAGAAGGCCAGCGTGCCGCCCAGCCAGGTGGTCACGTAGAACGGCCCGCCCAGCAGCTTGGCCTGCACCGCCAGCGCCCCCACCGCGCCGGTCCAGGCCAGCCCGCCGCCCGCCGCCAGCGCCACGGCACGCTTCCACGACAGGTGGCTGCGCGAGCCCAGCGTGCCGCGCAACAGCGGCCGGATGCTGACCAGCATGGCCATGACCGCCAGCACGCGGTCGCACAGCCCGCGGTCGAGCAGCGCCTGCAGCACGTCGTCCGGCACGGCCTCAGCGCACCCGCGCGATGGCGTCGATCTCGACGCGCGCGTCCCGGGGCAGCCCGGCCACCGCCACGGTGGAGCGCGCCGGCGGCGCGCCGGGGAAGTAGCGCGCGTACACGGCGTTCATGGCGGCGAAGTCGGCCATGTCGCGCAGGTAGACGGTGGTGCGCACCACGTCGCCCAGCGACGCACCGCCCTTCTCCAGCACGGCCTGCAGGTTGCGCAGCACGCGCTCGGTCTGCGCGGCCACGTCGCCGCCAGCGAACACTCCGCTGGCCGGGTCCAGCGCCACCTGCCCCGAGGCGAACAGGAAGCCGTCGCAGACGATGGCCTGGCTGTAGGGGCCGATGGCGCCCGGCGCGCGGTCGGTGCGGACGGGGACGCGGGTCATGGCGGCCTCCGCGAGAGCCGCTGCGCCACCAGCGGCGGCAGGAAGGACCGGGCGTCGCCGCCGGCGCGCACGATCTCGCGCACCAGGCGGCTGCTGACGTGAGCCAGCTCGGGAGCGCCCACCAGCAGCATGGTCTCGAGCTCCGGCGCCAGGCGCCGGTTGGCCAGCGCCATGGGCAGCTCGAGCGCCAGGTCGGACTCGCTCCGCACGCCGCGCACCAGCAGCGTGGCGCCGGCGCGCCGCGCTGCGTCCACGGCCAGGCCCTCGAAGGAGGTCACGGCAACGTCCGCCGGCAGCAGCTCGGAGAGCAGCGCCAGGCGTTCCTCCAGCGGCAGCCAGGGCGATTTCTGCGGGTTGTGTCCCACGCCCACCACCAGCCGGTCGGCCACGGCGCGCGCGCGCAGCACGAGGTCGAGGTGCCCCAGCGTGGGCGGGTCGAAGGAGCCGGCGAAGAAGGCGATGTGCGCCATCAGCGCCCCTCCAGCAGCAACCCGCGCGGCCGCTTGTGCTGCCGCACCCCGAAGGCCTGGGCCGAGCGCGTGATGAGCTCCAGCGCCTCCTCGGGCGAGTCCGTGAGCAGGATGCGCTCGTGGTCCTCGCGGTGGATGGTGCCCTCGCGCTCCAGCGTCTCGGCCAGGAAGTCCTTGAGCGGCTTCCAGTAGTCCGTGCCCATGAGCACGATGGGGAAGTCCTTGATCTTGCCGGTCTGCACCAGCGTGGCCGTCTCGAAGATCTCGTCCAGCGTGCCGAAGCCGCCGGGGAAGGCCACGAAGGCGTAGCTGTACTTGACCAGCATGACCTTGCGCACGAAGAAGTAGTGGAACTCGACGAACTTGTCGAGGTAGGGGTTGGGCTGCTGCTCGCTCGGCAACTGGATGTTGCAGCCCACCGACAGCCCGCCCGCCTCGTGCGCGCCGCGGTTGGCGGCCTCCATGATGCCGGGGCCGCCGCCGGTCATGACCGCGAAGCCGGCCTGCGCCAGGCGCCGGCCCATCTCGCGCGCCGCGCCGTAGTAGCGGTGGTCCTCGCCGAAGCGCGCCGAGCCGAAGACCGTGACGCACGGCCCGATCCAGTGCAGGTTGCGGAAGCCGCGGATGTACTCGCCGAAGATGCGCGCGGCGCGCAGGAACTCGCTGCGCCGGCTGCGCGGCCCCTCGAGGAAGGTCTCTTCCTCGCCCGAGCCGCTGGACTTGCCCCAGCCCACGTAGGCCTGCACGGGAAAGATGCCGTCGTCGGCCGGGCCGACCGGGACGTCGGGAGGCGCGCCGGCCGTCATGCTCCGCTCTCCGTGCTCATGCCGCGGCGAGCCTACCAGCCGCGCCCCCGCCGATGAAGCCGGTCGGCCGGATCAGAACTGGAAGTACACGAAGGCCGCCGTGTCGTGCGGCGCGAACAGTACCAGCACGTAGATCAGCGCGGCGTAGCCGGCCAGCTGCAGCCCGAGGCCCCACGCGCGGCCGCGCAGGCGGGCGGCCAGCTTCTCGCCCAGCCCGTACTCGCGCCACAGGCTGCCGGCGATGACCGCGGCGAAGGCCAGCGGCACCCAGGGGTCCAGCTCGCGCCGACCCGCTCCGTCGAAGGTCAGCATGCGCCAGGTGTTCTCCAGCGCGTCCGTGAGCGAGCCGCGGCTGCGGAAGAGCGTGAAGCTCATGAAGAACAGGATGTCGGTCACGGCGATGCGCAGGACGGTGCCCGGCGGCGTGGCCAGCGCCCGCGCCAGCACGCGCGCGTGCGCCAGCCCCTGGGACAGCCAGCGGTAGCCCACCACCAGCAAGCCGTTGTAGATGCCCCAGATCACGAAATTCCACGCCGCGCCGTGCCACAGTCCGACCAGCGTCATGGTGATCATCGCGTTGAGGACTTGGCGCGCCGGCGAAACGCGCGAGCCGCCCAGCGCGACATACAGGTAGTCGCGCATGAACGAGTAGAGCGTGATGTGCCAGCGCCGCCAGAACTCGGCCACGTTGGGCGCCAGGAAGGGCCAGCGGAAGTTCTCGGGCATCCAGAAGCCCATCAGCCGCCCGCAGCCGATGGCCATGTCGCTGTAGCCGGCGAAGTCGCAGTAGCACTGCACGGCGAAGCCCACCGAGGCGCACCACAGCGTGAGCCCGTCGTGCGCGCCCGGATCCGCGAAGATGCGGTCCACGTAAGGCGCCAGGCTGTCCGCGACGAGGATCTTCTTGGTGAAGCCCTCGAGGAAGCGGTTGACGCCGATGACGACGTCGTCCCAGGTCGCGTTGACGCCACGCTGGAGCTGCGGCACCAGCTCGACCGCGCGCACGATGGGCCCCGCCACGAGCTGCGGGAAGAACACCACGAACAGGGTGTACTCCATGACGCTCTTGTGCGGCGCCAGCTGGCCCCGATAGATGTCGAGGCTGTAGGTCATGTTCTGGAAGTTGGTGAAGCTGATGCCCAGCGGCAGGACCAGGTTCAGCGTCTGCACGTCGACGTGCACGCCGCAGGCCGCCAGGCTGTCGCGGAAGCTGAGGATGAAGAAGTCGGCGTACTTGTAGAGCACCAGCGAGCCGAGATTCATCGTCAGGCTGGTCGCGAGCCAGCAGCGCCTGGCCGTGCGCGAGCTGCTGCTGTGGATGCGCTCGCCGATCAGCCATTCCGCGATCGTCGTGCCGTACAGCAGCAGCAGGAAGCGCGGGTCCCAGGCGCCGTAGAAGATGGTGCTGGCGACCAGCAGCATCCAGTTGCGGTAGCGGACGTTGGAGCTGACGTAGTACAGCGCCAGCACGATGGGCAGGAAGGTCAGGAACTCGAAGCTGCTGAAGATCACGGAGCGCGATCCTCGAAGAAGCCGCGCTGCGCCAGCCCGCGATAGACCAGGCGCGTGTAGCGCCGCGCCCCGGGTTCCGTGAGGTGATTGACGTCCTCGTAGGACGCGTCGCTCAGGAAGGTCTCCTCGGGCGGCATGGGGACCCACAGGATGTCAAGTTCGGCTGCCAGTTCCGACATGCGCTCGCGGAACACGGGCCCGTGCAGCACGGGGTTGCGGCGCTGCAGGTAGGGGCTGACCGGGGTCTCCACCAGGGCCAGCCGGCTGCCGCGCTCGTGCAGCAGCGCCGCCAGCGCGCGCAGCTCGGGGAAGTCCGCCTGCGCCATGAGCTGCGGCGAGCGCTCCAGCTCGCGCGGCGGCACGTGGATCGACTCGGGCGCGTTCCGGATGCGCACGTCCAGCGTCTCGGTGGCCGGTTCCGCGCGCGGCCGGTAGCCGTCCTGCGACAGCACGAACTCGCGCGACAGGCGCGCGGTCTGCGCCCGGATCACGACCTGCGCCGGCTCCAGCGCCGGCGCCAGGCCCGCGGCGCGCAGGCGGTCGAGCAGCGCGCCGCGCAGGGCGTCACGCTGCCCGAAGGCGTACCACAGCCGCCCCAGCAGCGACTCGAGGTACCACCCCACGTGTTCCGGATCGCGCACGTCGGCCGGCGTGCGTCCCAGCCAGTCCAGCGCATCGGGCAGCCGCCACAGGAAGCGCGAGGCGTACTGGAAGTTGTAGGCCCTGACCACCTCCGACCCGGTCAGCCCCAGGACCACGCGACGCGGTGGCGGATCGGGCAGGTGGCTGCGCGCCAGCGCGAGGTACTCCTCGGCCTTGGCGGCCATCAAGCCCAGGTTGTAGACGCTGGCCGGCCGGCCCCAGGCGCTCGACAGGTCCGCCGCGAAGACCTCCGGAACGAGGCCATCCCGCACGCGCGAGCTGCCCAGGAACAGCACGTCGGGCGCGGACGCCTCGCGGAAGCGCTGGACCTTGACCGTGTAGGCGGCCTCCTCGGCCAGCGTCCAGTCCAGCAACAGCTCGGGCGGACACGCGGCCCGCACCCACAGGTCCAGCAGCGCCAGCAGCGCCAGCACGATGGCGAAGCGCACGCCGAAGCGGCGCAGAGCCAGCGTTCCCCGGCCCGTGCCGGTGTCCGCCGCGCCACCCTCGCGGAAGAAGGCCTGGCCAAGCAGCTCGGCGTCGGGCTGCGCAGCGGACTCGTCCGGCAAGGGATGCTCCGGCAGGGCGATGGCGCGGACCCGGCGGCCACCGGCTCCAGCATGGGGCCGGGATGCCCCACCGGGCAAGTCGCAGCCGGCGTCGAACGACGGATCGCGCGCCGGCGGCTCTGCGCCCGGCTGCGTAACGTTGGGGGCCACGCGCCGACCGGCGGTCATGCCACCCCTCCTGCTGCTGGTTGTCGCGCTGGCGGCGCTGCTCCTGCCCCCGGGCTGCGGCCTGGCTGTGGTCGCCGTGGCAACGCAGCGGCCTGTCCCGGGCGCCCCGCGCTCCGCGGGCGTCCGCCTCGGCCTGCTGCTGCTGGCGCTGGCCCCCCTGGTCCCTGCACTGCACCCTGCGTCAGGACCGCGTCCAGCCGGCCTCGCCGGCCTGCGGGTCGTGGGCACCGTCCGCCTGCCGCCAGCCGCTGCGGCCGTCGTGCACACCCGCGCCGGTCTGCTGCCGCTGGAGCTTGCGCCGGACGTGCGCCTGCCCGAGCCCGGTACGCCGGTCGAGCTGCTGCTGCGCGTCGCCGCGGATGGCAACGCACAAGCGGTGGCCCTGCGCGCCACGGGGCCAGCCGCGGGCGCGTGGCTCGACCGCTGGGCCGCACGGGCCGCGGCCCGCGTGCGCCGGCTGGTCTCGCGCGACAACGCCGGCCTGCTGGCGGCCCTGTTCCTCGGCCAGCGCCAGGATCTCTCGTGGAGCGTGCGCTCGGACTGCCGGGCCACGGGCACGGCCCACATCCTGTCCATCTCGGGGATGCACGTGGCCATCGTCGCCGGAGTGCTGGGCGCGCTCTCGGCCAGCGGCTGCTGGCGGCGGCCGGCGCTCGTGCTGGCGGCCTTCGTCGCTCTGGCGGGAGGCGCGGCGCCGCTGGCGCGCTCGTTCGTCGGCTGGCTGCTGCACGCAACGGGCCTGCGCCGCGCTCGCCCGTGCGACGGGCTGCTGCGCCTGCTGGGCGTGGCGTTGCTGCTGGAGTGCTGGCGGCCGGGGCTGCTGCGCGAGCTGTCGGCGCAGCTCTCGTTCCTGGCCGTGGCCGGGCTGGTGGCCGGGGCGCGCCTCGCGCGCGGGCGCGCCGCAGCGCTGCTGGCTCCGGCGGGCGCCTTCCTCGCCACGGCGCCGCTGTGCGCGGAGACCTTTGGCGTGGTGCAGCCGGCAGGCATCCTGGTGACGCCGCTGCTCACGCCGCTGCTGGCGGTGGTGCTGGTGGCCAGCCTGCTCGCCGTGCTGCCCGGCGCGCTCCTGTCCGGGCTCGATCCCCTGCTGGCGCCGGTGCTGCAAGGCGGCCTCGACGCGCTGCGCTGGCTGCTGCAACTGGCGGCGGACGCCTGCCCGCCACCCCTCGCACCGCCGCCCCCGCCGCTGCCCGGCCTGCTGCTCTCGCTGCTGGTGGTCACGGCACTGCTCGTGCTCGGTCGCAGCCGGCGCGCCCGCGGCTGGGAGGCCGCCGCGTGAGCGCGTCCCCCGAGCGCACGCTGCGCGTGCTCACGCTGTGCCTGCACGGCGCCCAAGCGCACTTGGTCGAGATCGAGCTGCAGTACACCGGCGGGCTGATGCAGCGCCTGATCCTCACCGGCTTGCCCGGCGGGGCGCTGCGCGAGGCGCGCGACCGCGTGCGCGCGTGCCTGCGGCGCTGCGGCGCGCCCGTGCTGCGGCGCTCGGTCCTGGCGCACTTCGCGCCGGCGGACCTGCCCAAGGAAGGCAACAGCTTCGACCTGCCGCTGGCCCTCGGGTTGCTCGCGCTGGAGCGGCTGCTGCCCGAGTCGGCCCTGCAGGGGCGCGCCATCCTGGGTGAGCTGGCGCTGGACGGCCGCCTGCGGCCGGTGCGCGGCGCGCTCGCGCTGGCGCTGGCCGCGCGCCGGGCCGGCGCCGAACGCCTGCTGCTGCCGGCCGCCAACGGCGCCGAGGCAAGCCTGGTGCGCGGCCTGCAGATCGAGGCGGTCGAGAGCCTGGACCAGGCGCTGGCCGTGCTGGGTGGCGCTCCGGCGCCCGCGCCGCCGGCTGCGCGCTGCGCCGATCCGCCGCTGCCCGACCTGCTCGACGTGCGCGGCCAACAGTCCGCGCGCCGAGCACTCGAGATCGCGGCCGCCGGCCGGCACAACCTGCTGCTGTGCGGGCCGCCCGGCACGGGCAAGACCATGCTCGCGCAGCGGCTGCCGTCGCTGCTGCCGCCCCTGGACGAGCGCAACGCGCTGCAGGTCTCGGCGCTGCACGGCCTGCTGGGCGGCGAGCCGGGCCTCGTGCTGCGACACCCGCCCTTCCGCGCTCCGCACCACAGTGCGGGCCTTGCGGCGCTGCTGGGCGGCGGCCCGCGCCAGATGCCGGGCGAGATCAGCCTGGCCCACGCGGGTGTGCTCTTCCTGGACGAGCTGCCGGAGTTTCCGCGCATCGCGCTCGAGTCCCTGCGCCAGCCGCTGGAGGAACGCGTCGTGCGCCTGGTGCGCGCCGGCCGCGTGGCGCGCTACCCCGCCGCCGCGCAGCTCGTTGCAGCCATGAACCCCTGCCCGTGCGGCTTCCGCGGCCACGCGCGCCGGCCGTGCCGCTGCACGCCATGGCAGGTGGCGCAGTACCGCCGGCGCCTGTCCGGGCCGCTGCTGGATCGCTTCGACCTCTTCGTGGACGTCCCCGCGCCCGAGCCGGGTGCGCTGCTCTCGTGGCCTCCGGGCGAGGCGAGTGCGACCGTGCGCACCCGGGTGCTCGCGGCGCGGGCGCGCCTGGCCCGCGCGCGACCGCGTCCGCCGGCGCGCGTCGTGCGCGCTCGCATCGAGCAGGCCGTCGCGGACTGGGGCCTCTCGGGCCGCGGCGTCACGCGCACGCTGGCGGTGGCGCGCACGCTGGCCGCGCTGGCCGGGCGCGACGAGCCCGTCGCCGTCGACGCGGAGGAGGCGCTGTCCTACCGGCGCGGGCTGCTGGACCTCAAGACACCGGAGTGACGCCGCGCCCCAGCAAGGCCAGCACGCACGCGGCCGCCAGGCCCAGCCCCATCAGCAGCAGGCCCGAGCGCAGGCCGGGCGGCTCGTAGGTCCACTCGACCACGTGCGCGCCCTTGCCGACGCGCACGCCCAGCAGCGCGTGATCGGCCCGCAGGCGCTCGGCCGGCTCGCCGTCGATGCGCACGCGCCAGCCCTCCGACCACGACTCGGCCAGCACGGCCACGCCCTCGAACGGCGCCTCGAAGGTCAGGCGCCGCAGGTCCTCCGTCGGGCGCTCGAGCGGCAGCGGAGCGAACGCGCCGCGGTCGGGCAGCGGGGGCTGCAGCTCGCGCTCGAGCAGCACGGTGGCGCGCTGCTCGAAGGTCGGGTCGGCCAGCAGCACCAGCCGCTGCGCGGCGTCGGGCACCACGCGCGCTCCGCCGCACAGGAAGGCGCGCGGCCCGGCGGTGGGCCGCGCCAGGGCGCCCAAGCCCTCGGCGGGATGCTCGAAGAGCACCGGCCAGCCGGTCGCGGCGGCCAGCCCCGGGTCGGCGTGCACCACGGTGTCGACGGCCAGCAGGTCCAGCAACGGGTGCGCCAGGCTGGCGGGATCGGCGAAGGGCCGGCCGACACGCGGGTCGCGCACGTCGAACAACGGACCCTCGATGCACGCCAGCAGTTCGGCCGTGCGCCGCGGCACCAGCGCCGCCACGCCGTGCAGGCTGTCGATGCCGTGCACCGCCGCGGCCGAGGGCGGCAGCAGGTTGGGGCCGCCGAGCACCGCCACCCGTCCGCGACCCGCCAGCCGCTCCAGCGCCGGCGTGGACGGCACGGGCGCCTGCTGCACGGGGAAGGGATTGAAGGCCAGCGCCGGCAGGGCCAGGTCCAGCACCAGCAACGCGGCCGGCGCGCAGGCCCAGGCGCCGCCCCGCGCGGCGCGGGCCAGCGCCAGCCAACCCAGCGCCAGCAGCAGCGCCTGGCGCGCGGACTGCCAGGCCAGCCCGGCCGCGAAGGCACCGGCCTGCGGGTCGTCCAGCAGCGCCGCTGCGGCCGGCAGCGCCACGGCGGCGGCCGCCAGCGCCAGCAGCCAGCCGCGCCGGACGCGGGCGCGCCCGTCCAGCAATGCCTGCAAGCCGAGCGCCGCCGCGAGCGGCAGGGCCAGCGCGGCCAGCACCAGCAGACGCTTCACGTTGCCTGCGGCCAGCAAGGCCAGCGCCGGCGCGACGCGCGCCAGCAGCGGCCAGCCCAGGGCCAGCAGCAGCGCGCCACCCCCCACCAGCAGCAACCGCCGGCCATCCGGAGTCGCGCCGCGCGCCAGCGCCGCCGCCAGCAGCAGCAGCACGAGCACGCCCGGGTAGAGCGCGTTCTCGACCACGTTGTCCTGCGTGTCGCGCGAGAAGAACAGGCGCTGCGGCAGCCAGTCCTGCATCGTCGGCGCGGGCGGGTCGGGCGCCGCGAAGTCCGACGGCCGCCCGAAGAACTCCGGCACGAGCGCGCCCAGCAGCGCGCCCGGGGGCAGGCCCTGGCGCGCGGTGGCGGCGCGCGTCTCCGGCGTGCCGCGCAGCGAGTCGGCGTAGGCCGCGCCCGACAGCCGCAACTGCGGCGCAGCCACGAGCACGCCCAACGCCAGGGTCGCGCCCGCCGCCAGCAGCGTGAGCGGCCGGCGCAGCTCGCGCTCGAGCACGACCAGCGCCAGCCAGCCGGCCCCCAGCGCCGCCCCCACCTGCGGGAACGCCAGCAGCGAGCACGACAGGAAGAAGGCGCCCTCCAGCACCGCGCGCCGCCAGCGCCCGGCGCGCAACGCGACCAGCGCCGACAGCAGGCCCGGCCCGTAGGCCGCGGCATACAGGATGTGCGGCAGGTGCCAGCGCACCGACATCCAGCCCGACAGCGCGAAACCCGCCGCGCCCAGCGCGGCGGCCGGCGGCCCGCAGCCCAGCTGGCGCGCCGCACGGAACGCCAGCAGGCCCGCCAGCGCGACGTGGAACCACAGCAGCAGGTCCAGCGCATCCACCGGCGGCAGCCAGCCGGCCGCCCAGACCACCGGCAGGAACAGCGGCACCGGCATGTTGGCGCCCAGCGGGTAGCCGCAGAGCTGCGCGCCGTCCCACCAGGCCGTGCCGTCGCGACCCGACAGCTGGCGGGCGCGGATCCAGCCCGGCAGCACGTACAGGTCGATGTCGGGCGTGATCGGGTTGATGGCCGGCGGCGGCCCGGCGCTGGCGTGCGCCCAGGGACGAACGTCGAGGCGCGCATCGGAGAGCTCGAAGGCCAGCGTGCAGCGACCTCCGAAGAGCGCGGGCGCGAGCAGCGCGGCGGCCAGGAGCGCGCAGGCGAGGGCAGCGCGGCGCAGCTCGCGGGCGTCGGGCGGTGCGGGCGGTGGCTGCCTCACGTCGTCATCCGCGGGCGGACGGCCGGAGTGGAGGCCGCCAGCGCGGATGATACGTTGGCGACGCATGCCTTCAACGCGCCGCCTGCCGGCCGAGGTCGAGCCGCCGCGCGCCGCGGACGCGCCCGCCGGCCAAGCCGCGTCGCTGCGCGACGGTGGCCGGCCGCTGCTGCTGCTGCTGGCGCTGGCGCTGGCGCTGAAGCTGGTCATCGCGCTGGCCGCGCTGGGCTCCAACCCGCTGGCCCGCCAGCCGGCCGCGGATGCGCTCTACTACCTCGAGCGCGCGCGCGGCCTGGCGGGGTTGCTCGACGACCCGCAGGCGGACGAGAGCCACCACCTTCCGCCGCTCTACCCCTGGGTGCTGCGGCTGGTGCCGGGCGCCGTGCAGGGCGAGTCCTTCGGCGTGCTGGCGCTGCAGGCGCTGGCGGGCACGGTGCTGCTGGCCGGCACGTGGCTGCTGGCGCGCCGCCGGCTGCCGCGCCCGGCCGCGCTGCTGGCCGTCGCGCTCACGCTGCTCTACGGCCCGCTGACCTTCTACGAGACGCGCCTGCTCGGCGACTCGCTGGCGACGGTGCTGCTCGTGCTGCTGCTCGTCGCGTGCGACGCGCTGCACGACGCGCGCGGCCGGCGCGGGCGCACCGTCGCCGGGCTGCTGGCCGGTGTGCTCGCGGCCCTGGCGGCGCTGCTGCGCCCGCAGGCCCTGCTGCTGGTGCCGGTGCTGGGCCTGTGGGCCGCCCGTCGCTGCCGCCGCGCCGCGGCAGTCCTGCTGGTCGCCGCGCTGCTGCTCCTGCTGCCCTCCACGCTGCACAACTTGCGCGCGGGCGCGGGCTTCGCCCCCGTGAGCGACAACGGCGCCATCAACCTGTGGATCGCGAGCACCGGCCCGGCGTCGGGCACCTTCCAGGCGCCCAGCCAGGCCTTCGGCGACATCGCCACGCAGGCGCGCGCCGCGCGCGAGCTGGCCGAGCAGCGCAGCGGCCGTCTGCTCGCTCCGGCGCAGGTCTCGGCCTGGTTCACGCGTGATGCGCTGGCCACCATCGCCGCCGACCCGGGCACCTGGCTGGCGCGCCTCGGCCTCAAGGCGCGCGCGCTGGTCGAGTCCTTCGAGACCGACGTGGCCGCGTTTCCGCCCGTGGAGATGAGCCTCGTGCCTCCCCTGGCGCTGCTGGCCCTGCCCTTCGGCCTGCTGCTGGGCCTGGCCGCGGGCGCGCTGGCGCTGGGGGGCCGACTGCGGGCCGCCCCGCGCCTGCCGGCCCTGTCGCTGGCCGCCATGGTGGCGCTGACGGCGCTGGCCTTCTTCCACTACTCGCGCTTCCGGCTGCCGCTCGCGCCGCTGCTGGCCATCCTCGCCGCCACGGCCTGGGAGCCGCTGCGCGCACGCGCGGTCACGCCTGCACGCGGCGCGCTGGCCCTGGTCCTGGCGGCCGGCGTGGTGCTGCAGTCCTTCGCGCCCGCGCCCCACCAGCGCGGCACGCTCGCCAACGGCTGGGCCTCGGTGGGCTGGGCACGTCTCATGCAGGTCGCGCCGCACGACTCCGCCGCCGTCGAGCGCGTGCTGGCCGACGCGTGCCGGGCGCTCGAGCTGCAACCCGTCTTCCCGCGCGCCGAGCGCCTTGCGGCGCGGGCGTGCCTGCTGCTGCGCCGCTTCGCCGATGCAGGCCAGCACCTCGACGCGGCCCTGGCCGCCGCGCCGGACTACGACGAGGCGCTGGTCGACCTCGGCCTGCTGCTCGCCATTGACGACCCGGCCAATCCGCGCCACGACCGGGCGGCGGCCCTGGCGCTGCGGCCACGCCTGCAGCAACTGGCCGGGCGCAGCAGGGTGCTCGCGGCCGGGGTCGCGGAGATCGAAGCGCTGCTGGCACGGCCGTCGCGCAACTAGCCGCTACCCGGGCAGGCGGAACTCGCGGCGGATGGCGGCGGCGGCGGGTTCGGGCAGCCCGGCGACCGGCAGCCAGGCGCCGACGCCTGGCGCGACGAGGTCGCGCGGATCCCTGCCGTAGGGCGCGAGCAGCTCGTCCACGAGGGCGGCCAGCGCGCCGCCGGCGCGCGCGCGCTGCTCGAGCTGGGGCAGGAAGGTGCGCGCGAAGTGCTGCTTGTGGTCGAGGCCCACGAGGCCCGAGACGGCCAGCGCGTGATCGGGCAGGTCGATGCCGACGCGCGCCAGCATGAGGCGCTCGAAGGCGCGGCCCAGCGCCTCGGCCTGGGTGTCGCAGCGGCGGCGCTCGGTCGCCAGTTCCGCCGGCGCCAGGTCGGCCGTGGGCGTGCGGCCGGGCACCTCGACGTAGATCTTGTTCTTGGGCTCGGTGCCGGAGGGCCGGATGATCACGCGGCTGCCGTCGTCCAGGCCGAAGGCCAGCACGTTGCGGCCGGCGGCGTCGGTGCCCGACTTGATCGGGCCGAACCAGTTGGTCGGGTCGGCCAGGTCGTCGAAGGACGTGACCTTGCGGCCGCCCACCTCGCGCGGCGGCTCGGCGCGCAGGCTGGCCTGGATGGCCTGGATGCGCTGCAGGCCGGTGCTGCCCGACATGACCGTGTTGACCAGGCGGTTGGAGACGTAGCCGAAGCGGCGGTAGATCGCGTCCAGCTCGTCCAGCACCGTGCGGCCCTCGGCGCGGCAGCGCGCGTTCAGCTCGGCCAGCACCAGCGCGGCGCCGCCGGCGTCCTTGTCGCGGATCGCCGGCGTCAGCAGCACGCCGTGGCTCTCCTCGACGCCCAGCATGAAGCTCTCGGGCCGCGCGCGCAGCTCGCCCCAGCGGCCGTGCTGCTCGAGCGCGGCCAGGATCTCGGCCATGTACTTGAAGCCCACCAGCAGTCGTCCCACCACGCGGCAGCCGTAGCTGCGCGCGATGGTGCCCACCAGCGAGCTGGTGACCTCGGTCTTCAGCACGAAGGCGTCGGCCGGGATGCGCCCCTGCTCGCGTCGGCGGTCGAGCACGTAGCGCGTGACCAGGAACAGGATCTCGTTGCCCAGGATGAAGCGCCAGTTGCCGTCGGGGCCGCGCACTTCCATGCCGATGCGGTCCGCGTCCGGGTCGGTGGCCAGGAGGATGTCGGCGCCGCACGCCTCTCCGACCTTCTCGGCCAGGCCAAAGCAGCTGGGCACCTCGGGGTTGGGCGCCAGGAACTTGACCGTGGGGAAGCCTCCGTCGTAGCGGTCCTGCCCGGGCACGTCGTGCACGTCGAAGCCCTCGGCGCGCAGCAGGCGTGCCACCGTGCGCAGGCCCGTGCCGTTGAGCGGCGTGTAAACGACGCGCCCCGCGCGCATGCCGGGCGACAGCGCCAGGCGCCGGTTGACCGCGAGGTAGTGGTCGTTCTGGTCGGCCGGCAGGCGGTTGATCCAGCCGTCCTGCGCGGCCTGCTCATGGGCCACGGACCGGACGTGCGTGATGCCCTCGACGCGCCGCGCGAGGATCTCGTCGTCCGGCGGCACGTCCTGCCCGCCGTGGCGGTTGTAGAACTTGCCGCCGTTGTCGTCGGGATGGTTGTGGCTGGCCGAGACGTTCAGGCCGCCGTGCGCCTTGAGCCGGCGGATGGCCAGCGACAGCTCGGGCGTGGACATGGCGTTCTCGGGCAGCGGCTCGGCCATGTGCACGCGCACGCCGTTGGCCGCGTACACGCCCGCCGCCAGCCGCGCGAAGTCGGCCGAGGACATGCCGATCAGCGGGTTGGGCAGGGCCGGGTCGTAGTGCCCGCGCACGTCGCGGTACACCCGCACGTCCCAGGCAACGACCACCGCAACCTCCTCGGCGGGATAGGTCTCGCGCAGGATCTCGGCGTGCCCCTGGACCGAGGTGCCCAGCGTCCACGCGTTGAAGCGGTTGGTCCCGGGCCCCACGGGCCCGCGCCGTCCGCCGGTGCCGAAGGGGATGACCTGCCAGAACAGGTCGACCAGCATCTCGAAGCGCCCCTTGCGCACCAGCGCCTCGAGCTGCGGGCGCCAGACCGCGAAGCCCTCGTCCTGCAGCCACGGCCGCAACGCGCCGAGGGCGCGACGCCCGATCTCCGCTTCCAACGGCAGGCGCTCGATGCCCTGGCGGGCCTGGTCGAAGACGGAGCTCAACCGCGGGGCTTCCGAGGGGGGCGGGAGCGCCAGTGTGGGGCCCGCGCCCCGGGAATCAAGCTGCCGACGCGCGCTTGGCACGGGGCCCGCCGCGGCGCAGGATGACGCGCCGTTGGCCGCCCCCGCCGCACCCGCCGCCGCGCCGCGCACGGGCCTGCGCCCCGGGCTCGCGCTGCTGCTCGCCGTGCTCGGGCTGCTGCTGGCCGCGCCGCGGCTCTCCGGGCCCTTCACGGACGGCCAGGCGGGCAACTGCGGCGCGCTGTTCGCGCTGTTCGAGCGCAACGCGCGCGTGCTCGGGCTGGCGGCCACGCACGGCGTGCCCGTGGTCAACCCCGTGCCGCCCGCCGACAGCGCCCACGCCGAGTTCTACGCGCATCATCCGCCCGGCCTGCCGTGGCTAGTCATGCTGGCCGGCCGCGCGCCTGGCCTTTCCGTCGAGGCCTCCAGCCGCCTGGTGGCGCTGGCCTGCTTCCTGCTGTCGACGCTGCTGCTGGCCGACCTGGCGGCGCGCCTCGCCGGGCCGGGCGCGGCGCTGGCGGCCGGCCTGCTGATGCTGCTGCTGCCCGCCGGCCGCCACGACGCCACGCTGGTGAACTACGAGACGGTCGCCGTGCCGGCGCTGCTGGCGCTGCTGCGCTCGCTGCGCCTGGGGCTCGGACAAGCGTGGCGCGCGGCGGCACTGGCCGCCCTGCTGGACTGGGTGGCGCTGCTGCCGCTGCTGTCCGGTCCGGGTGCGGCCGGTCGGCGCGCGTGGTGGCGCGCCCTCGGCGCCGCCGGCGCGGTGGTCCTCGGTTTCGCGCTGCTGGCGCGCTCGGTCGCGCCCGCCGCCGCCGGGGGCACGGCGGCCCAGGCGCTGGGGGCCACGTTCCTCGCGCCGGACTTCGACGCCCAGGCGTGGTTTGCGGCGCTGCGCGCGCACCCGACGGCGCTCTACGGCTGGGCGCTGCTGCCCGCGGCGCTGGGCCTGCTCGCGCTGCCGCGCCAGGCGGCGGCGCTGCGTGGCGTGCTGCTCGCGCTGCTGGCCACGGGCGCGTTCAACGTGCTGGTCTTCGCGAAGCACTCCACCGGCCACGAGCACTTCTGGCTGCTGCTCCTGCCCTGGGTGTCGCTCTCGACCGCGACGCTGCTGTTCCCCGGCACGCTGGCGGGCGGACCGCCGCGCTCACTCGCCCTGGGCGTGCTGGCGGCCGTGCTCGCCGCGGGCACCTGGCAGGCGCAGCAGCAGGCACCCGAGCGCACGCGAACGGATCAGGCCGCGCTCGCCGACCGCTTCGCGCTCGAGACGCCGGTCGAGGCCATCTACGTGCGGCCGGCCGGCGCGCCCCTGGTCTTCCTGCAACGCGCGCAACGTCACGTCGTGCCGGCGCCGGCCGGCTCGGCTGCCGAGGCGCGTGCCGCGGCCGAGGCCTGGCGCGCGCGCTTCGGCCTGCCGGCCACGTGGCCCGTCCTGCTGGCCCTCGCGCCCGGCGAGTCGGAGCCGGGCTGGGCCGCGGCCGTCCCCACGCTGCGCGCTGCGGACGGCATCTGCCTGCGCGAGTTGACGCCGTGATTCAGCGACCGCCCGAGCAATCATCGAGGAACAGCACGTCCTCGCGGTCGGCGCCGCCGCCCACGTAGCCCAAGGCCATCAGGTCCGGCAGCGACTCGACCGAAAGGCCAGGCCAGCTCATCTCGCGCTCGTGCTGCGGCTCGTCGAGCCAGCGCAGCAGCGCCTGGCGCAGCGGACGCAGCGGCGCGGGCAGGTTCTCGTCGCGGATCAGCGGCGCGGGGTCCAGTCCGGACAGCAGGTCGTGCTGCGCCAGGGGATCGGCACGCAGGTCGTAGCCCTCGAAGCAGCCGATCGGGAGCGACTGGCCCGACGTGAAGTACGGCACCTTGCGCGGTCGCGCGTGGCGCGGGTTGTGCACGTATTCGTGGCCGTCGCCGACCACGGCGTAGAGGATGTCCTGGAACTCGAGGAAGGCCTGAGGCCGTGTCGGCTCGCGCGACGTGCCGCGCAGCAGGCCGACGAGCGAACGGCTCTCCATGTCGGTCGGCACGGGCAGGCCGCACAGCTCCAGCACGGTGGCGGCCAGGTCCAGGTTCTGCACCTGCGCCGCGACGCGCGCCCCGGCCGGCAGGCCGGGCCCGGCCAGCACCAGCGGGATGCGCAGCGTGCCGGGCCAGACCGAGGAGTCGTGGTACCAGTAGCCGTGCCGGTCGGCCAGCTCCTCGCCGTGGTCCGAGGTGAAGATGACGAAGGTCTCGTCGCGCAGCCCGCTGGCATCCAGCGCCGCCAGCAGGCGCTGCAGGCGCGCGTCGGTGGCCGTGACCGTGCCGTCGTAGAGGCCCAGCACGCGCTCATGCTCGGCCGGCGTCTGCACGTGCGCGCCCAGCGTGACCTGCGCCAGCCAGCCGTTCAGCGCGTCGCCGTCCTGCGGGCCGGGCGCCTGCAACGGCACCGGCAACCCCGCCGAGTGGCCGTAGAGATCGAAGCCCTCCGGCGGGTTGTACGGATCGTGGATGTCGAAGAAGTGCACCCAGGCCGCGAACGGCCGCTCCGGCGTGCGCCCGCCCAGCCACTCCAGCGCGGCCCGCTCGACGCGCTCGTCCCACTGCTGCTCCAGCAGGCTCACCGGACCCTGCTCGTCACGCTGCTTGCCCGAGACGGCGGTGGCCGCGCCGCGGAAGGCCCAGCTGCCGCCCAGCCGGCCGGTGTCGAAGTTGGCCAGGAAGATGCCCGTGTCCCAGCCGGCCGCGGACAGCAGTTCGAAGAAGCTCTTGTGCTGCTCGAGCAGCGCCAGGCGATTCTCGCGCAGGCCGGTGGTGATCGGGTACTTGCCCGAGAGCATGGACGCCAGCGACGGCCGGGTCTGCCCGCGCGGCGCCCAGCAGCTCTCGAACAGCACGCCCTGCGCGGCCAGCCCGTCCACCGCGGGCGAGATGCTGCGCCCCCAGCGGTCCCAGCCGTAGCAACCCAGGTGGTCGGCGCGCAGGGTGTCGAAGGAGACCAGCAGGATGTTGGGCGGGCGCGCCGGCGCGCGGGGCGCGGCGGGCCCGGACGGCTGGTCGCCGCAAGCGCCCAGCACGGCCAGCAGCAGCGCGGCGACCCGGCGCGTCGCCACGTCAGCCGTCGCGCCGCAGCAGCGCGCGCAGCACGTGGAGTGCGATCTCGGGGTTGCGCCGCAGCCGGCGCAGCGAGTAGGCGTGCCAGTCGCGGCCGTAGGGCACGTAGATGCGCACCGGGTGGCCCGCAGCGCGCAACTGCTGCGCGAACTCGCGCCGCACGCCCATCAGGCACTGGAACTCGTAGCGCCGCTCTTCGAGCGGCCCGCGCGAGAGGCCGCGCTCGTCCAGCAGCGCCAGCAGCTCGCGCGCCATGACATCGTCGTGCGTGGCCAGGCTCACGAAGGCCCCGCCGTCCAGCAGCAGGCGCGCCAGGCTCACGTAACTGCGCGCGATGTCGGGCGCCGCGACATGGGCCACGGCCGCCGGCTCGATGTAGATGCCCTTGACCAGGCGCACGCTCAGTCCGGGGCCGCCGGCCAGCAGCTGGCGCGCGTCCGCTGCGCTGCGGAACAGGCGCGATTGCAGCACGCAGCCCAGGTTGGGGTGCCGCGGGCGCAGCGCGCGGAAGACCTCCAGCGTGGCCGAGACCGTGGGCGAGTCCTCCATCTCCCAGCACACGGGCCGCCCGTCGCGCGCCGCCGCCGCGGCCAGGTCCCCGACCAGCCGCTCGCACAGGGCGCGATCCAGCAGCAGGCCCATGTGCGTGGGCTTGACCGAGACCACGCAGCGCGGGTCGCAGCCGCGCAGCGCGACCAGCGCCCGGTGGTACTCGCGCGCGGCCGCCTCGGACTGCTCCGGCACGGTCACGTTCTCGCCCAGCACGTCGATGAGCGTGCCGAAGCCCTCGCCGCGCAGGCCCGCGATGCGGGCCACGGCGTCGGAGAGCTCCTCGCCCGCGACGTAGCGGCGCGCCACGCTCCACAACACGCGTCGCGGCACCAGCGGCAGCCCCGTGCGCAGCACGCCCGCCATCACGCCCATGCCGGCAGCCCGCGCCTCACTTCCCGATCTCCAGGCGCGCCGCGCACAGGTCGGGGATGTTGGGGTTGTCGTAGATCTTGCGCTGGCACGTGGCGATGTCGTAGTCCGTGCGCAGGAAGCGCACCAGGCGGTCCTCGACGATGACGCACGACGCGCGCGGGTCGCCGTCGCGCGGCTGGCCCACCGAGCCCACGTTGACGATGGCCTTCTCGCCGTTCCACTCGAAGTGGTAGTCGAGCTGGCCGGGGTCGCGGAAGCGCAGGTCCTCGGTGAACACGCCGGGGAAGTGCGTGTGGCCCACGAAGCACAGCCCCTCGAAGCGCGCGAAGATGTCGCGGATCTTGTCGGGCACGAAGATGACGTCGGTCTTCATCACGTACTCGTGCACCGGATCGCGCGGGCTGCCGTGCACCATGAGCAGGTCGCCCTCGCGCTGCGAGAGCGGCAGGCCCTCGATGAACTTCCAGCGCGCGCGGCGGGCCGAGCCGGCCAGCAGCGTGGGCTTGAGCATGCGCCGGTTGTATTCGATGACCTGGCGCGCCACCGGGTTGAAGTCGTGCGCGCCGCGCAGCAGGGCCTCGTCGTGGTTGCCCATCAGCGTCAGCTGGCAGCGCTGCATGACCAGGTCGATGCAGTGCTCCGGGTCGGGGCCGTAGCCGACCACGTCCCCCAGGCACACGATGCGCTCGATGCCCTCGCGGTCCAGCCGCACCAGCACCGCGCCCAGCGCCTCGATGTTGCTGTGCAGGTCGGAGATGATGGCGAAGCGCGCCATGTCAATCGTCCTGCAGGGCGCGCCGCACGGCGCCCACCAGCGCGCTCGTGTCGCGCTCGGCCTTGGCGGCCTCCAGCATCGCACCCGCGGCGAAGGCGTGCCCGCCGCCGCCCTGCAGGCGCGCGATGCGGTTGACGTCCGGCCGGCCGCGGCTGCGCAGGCTGACCGACACGCGCCCGTCGGGCTGCTGCGTGAACAGGGCCACCACGCGCACCTTCTCGCCCGAGCGCAGCACGTCCAGGATCGGGTCCGTGTCCAGCCGCCGCACGCCCAGCTCGCGCACGAACTCGTCGCGGATCACGGCCCACACGAAGCGCCCGCCGCACTCCTCGTTCATGGTGCGCGCCACGTGGCCCAGCAGGCGCAACATCGGCGCGTCGTGGCTCTGGTAGATGGCGCGGTGGATGGCCGGCAGGTCCAGCCCGTGCCCGGCCAGCTCGGCCGCCAGTTGCATGACCGAGGCGTCCGTGTTCTGGTAGCGGAACCAGCCGGTGTCGGTGGAGACCGAGACGAACACGGATTCGGCGATCTCGCGGTCCACCCGGCCGCCGACGTGGCGCACGTAGTCCCAGACGATGCGGCCGGAGGCCGTGGCACGCGGGTCGAGCAGGTTGATCCCGGCGGGCCCGTCGTCCTCGCACGGGTGGTGGTCGATGCACACCGTGGCGGCGCGCGTGCCGGCCAGCGCGGCGGCCAGCGGCCCAAGGCGCGCCGGCACCGACAGGTCGCACATGACGAAGATGTCGGCCCCGGCCACGGCCTCGGCGTGCCGCGCCGGATTCCAGACCTCGTGGCGCCGCGCGAACTCGAGAAAGTCGTAGCGCGCCGAGATCGGCTCGAGCAGCAGGGCCAGCACTTCGTGACCCTCGAGCTCGAGGTGGCGCCGCAGCGCCGCCACCGCGCCCACGGCGTCCCCGTCGGCCTTCTCGTGGCACGTCACGACGACCTTCCGTCGGCCGGACAGCAGCGCCCGGAACTGGTCGAAGCGCGGCGTCAGCACGGACATCCGGCCGACCCTAGCCGTGCCCTTCCGCAGTGTCAAGGAAGCCGGGAGGCGCGGCCTCGCCGGCCTGCGCGTGCCCGCCGTGCAGCGTGGCCAGCACGCCCGCCGCGGGCGACAGCGCCCAGGCGGCCAGGGCGCGCGGCGCGAGGCGCTCGGCGTCGACCGGCGCCGCGCCCAGCAGCAGCGCATCCGCGGCCGAACCGGGGCGCAACGTGGCCGGGCCCTCGGCCAGGCGCAGGGCGCGTCGCCCGCCCAGCGTCGCGCAGCGCAGCACGTCCAGCGGGTCGAGGTCGTCGCGCTCGGCGTGCAGCCGGCGCACCTCGCCCAGCAGGTCGATGCCCGTGTTGGACAGCCCCGAGTCCGTCCCCAGGGCCACGTTCACGCCACGCGCCAGCAGGCGCCCGAGCGGATGCGTCGGCCGGTCGAAGTGCCGGTGCGTGCCGTGGCAGTAGACCACCGAGCTGCCGCGGGCGGCCAGCAGCTCCACGTCGTCCGCGTCGAGGTCGTTGCCGTGCACCACGACGCAGCCCGCCTGCAGCAGGCCGGCGCGGTCGGCGTAGGCCACCGGCCGCAGCCGCGGGGGCACGTCGAAGGGCCGCCCGCGCCCGATGACCCGCAGGAAATCCGCGAAGGGCCCGTCGCCGTGCAGCAGGTAGCGCGTCTCGTCGGGCGTCTCCGCCAGGTGCATGGCCAGTTGCAGGCCACGCCGGCGCGCGGCGCGCGCGATCTCGGACAGCACCTCGGCGCTCACCGAGTAGGGCGCGTGCGGCGACAGGCCCAGCGCGCCGGCGTCGCCCAGCCGGTCGGCCAGCGCCAGCGCCTCGGCCAGGCGCGCGCGCGCCGACGCCGCACCCACGCCCACGATCTCGAGGTAGCTGCGCCCGCCCACGCCCGCGGCGCGGCGCCCGCGCGTGGCGCGCCCGCCGCTGGCGTCCACATCGCCCACCGCCACCACGCCGCGCAGGAGCAGGTCGCGCGCCTCGTCGCGCGCGGCGGCCTCGACGTCGCGCGCGTCGCCGCGCGCCGCGCCCACGCCCAGCAGCCACTCGGTGAACGAGGCGCGTGCCGGAATCGGCGGCGCGCCCGCCAGATCGAGGTGCGCGTGGGCGTTGACCAGCGCCGGCAGCAGGACCGCGTCCAGGACGGGCGCTTCGCCCGCCTCGAGCGGCGCGAGCGCCGCCGTGCGGCCGGCCCTGACGGTCCACGCCGCCGGCGCGACCACGCTCCCGTCGGCCAGCAGCGCGGCGCGCACCGTCCAGCGCACGCCCGCCCCCGTCAGAAGGCCTTGTTCTCGTACACGAACTCGATCGACTCGACGCGCACGCCACGGAAGGCCGTGCCGTCCGAGGCGTCGTACGTGCCGTCCAGCACCAGGCGGAAGCGCAGGAACTTGTCGCCGTCCGCGATCGAGCGCACCGGCTCGGGCAACGTGGTGCCGAAGGCGGCCAGCGCCAGGTCCGCGCCCGCCAGGCTGACCGAGGCCGGGTCGATGGCCTGCACCCGGCTGTCGGCCGGGTCCGTCGCGTGCACGAGGAACAGGCTGCTTCCGTCGTACGCCACGGCCGAGGGCACGACGCCCGCGCCCCCCGAGGTCAACTGGCTGAAGCCGTGCACGCCCGTCAGCGACTCGCCCTGCGAGCCCGGCGCGTAGCTGACCTGGAACAGCGTGCCGGCCATGCCGTCGGCGCACCACAGCGTCGAGCCGGCGGAGTCCAGCGCCAGGCCGACCAGGTGCAGCGGCAGCGTGACGCCGTCGCGGCTGAGCGGGAACTGGTCCAGCGGGGCGAGCGGCGCCCAGTCGGTCGTGCCGGGGTCGGTGGCCAACGCATCGCGCGGCTCGAAGGTGGCCACGCGCTCGCCCAGGTTGTCGGCCAGCACCAGCAGGTCGCCCGCCGGGTCGTAGGCCATGGGGCCCTGCAGGTCGAGCGGCAGCTGGATGCGGCGCAGGTAGTCGCCGGTGGTCAGGTCGAGCACGTGCACGCGCCGCGTGCGACGCTCGAGCAGGAACAGCTCGCCGCCGGTGGAGTCGACCGCCAGGGACACCACGTCGAGCAGCGAGGTGCCCGAATCCGGGATCAGCGGAAGCGGGATGAAGGCCGAGCCGTTGACCGTCGGCGCCAGCGTCGCCGGGTCCAGACGGTGGATCCGGGTGCAGTCCTCGCCCGGCGCGTACAGCACCACGTCCGTCGCCGCGTCATGCGCCAGCCCGGCGCGACCCGAGACCAGGTCGCAGGGCGGGTAGAACGAGGTGTCGACGTCGGTTCCGTCGAAGAAGCCGTCATCGTTCACGCCCGTGGTGTCGAACACGACGCGCACCGGCGGGTCGAGCTTGCCCGCCACGCCGCCATCCGGGCCGCTGTCGAGGAAGCTCCACGCGAAGCTCTCGGCGACGTCGTCCTGGTCCGTATCCGCCACGTAGCCGATGACGACCTGGTCCCACTCCGGGTTCACCACCAGGGCCTCGTAGAAGACGCTCTGGCCCACGCCCTGCGGCTGGCCCAGCTGGCGGCCCACGTTCAGCTCGGCGGCGGCCGGCTGGGTGAAGCCCGCCAGGTCCGCGACCGTGATGGTGTCGTCGAAGTTCTCCATGCGCAGGAAGCCGTCACCGCCCGCGCCGCCCTGGCCCGTGCCGGCCACCCCGCCGCCGGCGCCGCCGACCAGGCTGATCCCGGCGCCCTGCAGCAGCTCGAGCTGGCGGCCCGCGCGCAGCAGCACGTTGCCGCCGCCGCCGCCGCCACCGCCGGCGAACTGCGTCTGCACGTCGAAGACCGTGCCGCCCGCCCCGCCGTCGGCCACGATGCTCGCCGTGGGGCCGATGCGCAGCGTGCGCGCCGTCTCCAACGTGAGACTGGCGCCTCCCGCGCCGCCACCCGCGCCGGGCGCGAGCACCGGCAGCACCGACGCGGTGTTGGCCACGGTGCCCGTGACCGACACGCCCGAGCCGCCTCCACCCGCACCGCCGATCTCCAGCGGCGGCAGCAGGACGAAGTCGTAGGTCGATCCCACCTGCAGCGCCGGCCCGTCCGCCCCGGGGCCATCCAGCAGTCCGATGTCGACCATGTCCAGCTGGATGCGCTCGATGCTGAGCGTCGGGTCCACGAAGGCCGTGACCTCGAACAGCCAGCCGTCCGCGGAGGCGTTGGGGATCAGCACGCTGCCGACCAGCGCACCGCCGCCGAGACCGGCCAGGTCCGCTCCGGCGGTCTGCGTCAGGACCTCGATCTGCGTGTCGTTCAGCACCTGGCCCGTGCCACGGATGGCAGCCTGCCCTCCGGATGCGCCCGGCGACTCGTCGAGCGAGATGCCGCCCGAGCCGCCGCGCTGGTTGACCAGCGGGTTGCTCGCCGGGCCGTCCGACAGGCCGTCGGCGCCGGGCCCGTAGCTGCCGCCGCCGCCGCCGCCGCCGCCCGTGGTGGTGATGCCCAGAGCGCCCTCGTTGACCACGACGTACGGCTCGGCGCCCTGGCCCCCACGGCCCAGCAACGAGGCGTCGCCTCCGGAGAGGCCGCGCAGCCGGCCGACCAGGTAGCAATCGCCCGCGGACGCGACGGGCGCGGCGCCGATGTTGTCGCTGGCCTGAGTCAAGGTCGGGTCGCCCGGGTCGGACGACACCTCGAAGCGCGTGCCCGCGCCGTCGACGCTGACCTGCTCGACCACGAAGGTCGGGTGGTTCTCGTCGATGTCCTGGTTCGCCGTTCCGGCGTTGCCCTGCAGCGAACTGCCCACGCCCAGGTTGGGCTGCAGCAGCAGCTCGCCGGCCGCGATGGCGGCCAGCAGCTCCGGATCGCCGACGATCGCCGTGGCCGGGTCGTTGTCGAGCGAGCTGAGCAGCGAGTTGGAGTCGGTCAGCGAGGTCGGCGCCAGCGCGGTGCTGCGGCCCGTGGCGCCGCGCAGCTTGGGATCGGCGGCATCGAAGGCCGGGACGGCCGGCGGCGAGACCAGGTCGAACGCGATGCCGCCCCCCGAGGCCAGCAGCAGCACGTCGCCGCCATCGCCGCCGTCGCCGGCGGCCTGCAGCGCGGCGGCGCCCGTGGCACCCTGGCCCAGGTAGGCCGCGTAGCCGGTGTCGGCCGGACCCTCCGGGCGCACGTACACCTCGCCTGCCACGCCGCGCGCGTCGAGCACGCCGTCGAGGTGGATGTCGCCCGAGCACAGGATCACCAGCGGCGCCCCGAGGCCGTCCAGCGGATGGCCGGGCGACTGCACCAGGAACTCGTCGGGATCGGGCTGCCCGTCGCCGTCGCGGTCGGAGAGCACGTCCAGCGTCCAGCCGGCAGGCAGCGACAATTCGGTGAACTGGTAGGTGCGCGGCTCGAAGACGCCGATCACGACTTCCTCCACGACCGGCAGGGAGACGACCTGGGCGTCGTAGTCGACGAGCGCGCCCGTGGGCACCGTGGTGTCGCCCGGTTCCTGGGCGGTGCCGACGGGATCGATGAGGAACGGGCCGTCGTCTCCGGTGCCGCCGCCCAGGACCGGGCCCAGCTGGCCGGGAAAGTCGCCCGCCCACTCGGCCGACGTGGCCGAGATGTCCTCCTGCGTGTCGTCGTCGAAGGGCTCGAACAGCGAGTAGACCGTCGGGTCGGGCGTGCCGGCCACGCGCAGCGTGACGAACACGTCCGGCGCGCCCGAGCCGCTGAGCAGCTCCTTGGTGTTGCCGGCCAGGTCCTGCACCGTGCCGGCGACCTGCACGAAGACGAAGGCGCCCGGCGTCCAGGCTTCGAACTTGGGCTGCCAGCGCACGATGGTCAGGTCGTCCTGCTGGTGCAGGAAGGTGTACTGCGCCGTGAGCGTCTTGGGCAGGAACTGCGGCAGAGGCGCGGTGTTGATCGAGACCTTGATGGCCGGACTGCTGGAATCCAGCGCGTTGATCACCGACGGCGGCAGCAGCGCGTCGTCGAAGAAGAACAGGACCTCCTGCACCGGGGTGACGGGCAACACCATGGCCGGGTTGGTCTGGACGATCTCGGTTTCGCCGGAGAACAGGTCCAGCGCGTCCTCGACGACGTCGTTGTCCTCATCGGCATCCGCGATCACGTCCGGAAGCACCACCGACGCGGGATCGGTGACCAGGAAGGCGCGTGCCATCGGGTAGCCCGGGTTGAAGTCGAAGCCGGTCTCGGGCGTGCGGAAGAAGTAGGACGTGCCCGTGTTGCCGAGGGCCTCCCCGCCGGTGGACTCCAGCACGGCGCCCGGGCCAGCGTCGGAGAAGGCGATCTCGTACAGCGCATCGGCCTTGAAGCCGAAGATGACCTTGTCCACATCGAACTCGATGTCGGGCTCGAGGCGCACGGTCTTGCCGTCGACCACGAAGGTGACGCTGGCCAGGATGCCGCCGGGAGTCGAGGCCTGGCCGGCCGGATCGTTGACGGTGACCACCTGGATCGAGGCCGGCGAGACCGTCGCCGGATCGACGGCCTTGTTGAACTGCAGCGTGACCGGGAAGTTCAGCCCGCCGATCGTGCCGCCGCCCGGGCCGGCCGTGACCTTGAAGCCCTTGCCCCCCCCGGAGCCGTCCGGCGTCCCGCCGCCGCCGCCCCCGCCCCCGCCGCCGCAAGCGACCGCCAGGAGCGAGGTCAGGCACAGGAACGAAAGGCGGGCGACGAGTCGCGGACGCATGCGGTTAGGGCGCGAGCCCCCTTGTCGGGTTGGGTGTCGCAACAGGGCCCACTGCCTCGGGGCATGTCGCTCCCGGTTCGGGCGGCTGGGGCGCGATGGACATCCCCATAGAATGCCATCTGACTCTCCGGGCTGCCCAGCCCGGCCGCGGATCCGAACATGGGGCACCCCATCCCCCTCCCCGACCTCGTCGACACCCATTGCCACCTGGCCTTCGACGCCTTCGAGGCCGACCGGCCGGCCGTCGTGGCACGGGCCCGGGAGGCCGGGGTGCAGGCCTGCATCGTGGTGGGAGTCGACCGCGCCTCGTCGGAGGCGGCGCTGCGCCAGGCGCGCGACGAGCCCGGCTGGGCCTTCGCCACGGCCGGCATCCATCCCACGGAAACGGCTGTCGCCGACCCTGCCCAGTGGCCCGCCGTACTCGACCTGCTGGCCTCGGGCGCCTTCGTGGCAGTGGGCGAGACCGGCCTGGACGACTTCCATGGGCGCACCGGGGCCGATGACCAGGCGGCCTCGCTGCAGCGCCATCTGCGGGCGGCGGTCGAGCTGGACCTGCCAGCCGTGATCCACTGCCGTGACGCATTCCCGCGCCTGCTGGAGGAACTGGAGCGTTGGCGCGGCAGCGGCCTGCGCGGCGTGCTGCACTGCTTCACCGGCAGCGCGCGCGATGCCGAGCGGCTGGTCGGGCTGGGCCTGCACCTCGGCCTCGGTGGCACGACGACCTACAAGGCCAACGCCGACCTGCGCGCCGCGCTGCGCGGCATCCCGGCCAAGCGCCTGGTCCTGGAGACCGACGCGCCCTGGCTCGCGCCCGTGCCGCTGCGCGGCCGACGCAACGAACCGGCCTTCGTGGCGCACGTGGCCGGGTGCCTGGCAGCGGACCGCGGCATGGACCCCGCCGCCTTCGCCGCCGCCACCTCGGCCGCCGCGCGCGCCCTGTTCCGCCTGCCGGGCTGGCCCGTCAGTCCTCCTCGTGGTGGCCCTTGAAGCCGGCCATGATCTCGGCCTGCACGTTGGGCGGCACGACCTCGTAGTCGTGGAACGCGGCGGTGAAGCTGCCCTCGCCGGAGGTCAGCGAGCGCAGCGCCGTGGGGTACGTGAGCACCTCGCGCTGCGGCACGCGCACCTTGACCACCTGCGTGTCGCCCAGCGAGTCCATGCCGGTGATGTGCCCGCGCCGGCCGTTGAGGTCGGACGTGATCGCGCCCATGAAGCGCGAGGGCGTGGCCACCTCCACGTCCAGCAGCGGCTCCAGGATGACCGGCCGCGCCTTGTGGAAGGCGTCGCGGAAGGCGCGCGTGCCGGCGATCTTGAACGAGGCCTCGTCGCTGTCGACATCGTGGAACTTGCCGTCGTAGACGCTCACCGTGACGTCCACCACCGGATAGCCGGCGACGATGCCCTTGGTCATGGCGTCGCGCACGCCCTTCTCGATGGCCGGCAGGAACTGGCGCGGCACCGTCCCGCCCACCGTGTCGTCCACGTACACCAGGCCCTGGCCACGCTCGGCCGGCTCGACGCGCAGGAAGACCTCGGCGAACTGGCCGCGGCCGCCGGTCTGCTTCTTGTGCCGGTAGTGGCCCTCGGCGCGGCCGATGATGGTCTCGCGCAGCGGCACGCGCGGCACCTCGACCTTCAGGTCCAGGTGCCCGCGCTCCTTGACGCGCGCCAGCACCGACTCCAGGTGCATGATCGAGATGCCGTGCGCCACCAGCTGGCCGGTGGCCTCGTCGCGCTCGTAGGCGAAGGTGGGGTCCTCGGCGGCGGCGCGCTTGAGGCCCGTGGACAGCTTGACCTCGTCGGCGTGGTTCAGCAGCTCGATCGCGCGCGCCACCATGGGCTTGGGCACGGCCAGGCGCGGGAAACGCCGCGGGTGCGCGGCGTCGTGCAGCGTGTCCGAGGTCTCGATGTTCTCGACCTTGCTGACCGCCACGATGTCGCCCGCGACGACCGCATGGACCTCCTTGTGGTCCTTGCCCTGCGTGACCTGCAGGTGCGCCAGCTTCTCGGGCCGCCCCGTGCGCGCCACGACCAGCGAATGGCCGTGGTCGAGGTGCCCGCTGACCACGCGCAGCACCGACAGGCGTCCCACGAAGGGGTCGATCACCGTGCGGAAGCAGAAGGCCGAGGTGCCGGGCGCGCTCGCCTCGACCGCCTGGCCCTGCTCGTCGCGGAAGAACGGCCCGTCCGCCGGCGACGGCAGGCAGACCGCCATGAAGTCCAGCGCCTGCTCCAGGCCGCGGCCGTCGCTGGCCTGCACGCACAGCACCGGCACCACCGCGCCGGCCACCATGCTGCGCGTCAGCAGCCGCGCCGCCTCGTCCTCGGCGGGGCGCCAGTCGGTCTCGAGGAAGCGCGTCATCGCGGCCTCGTCGACCTCGACGATGGCCTCGACCAGCGCGTCGCGCGCCGCCGCCGCCGGGCCCGTGGCCTCGCCCGCCAGCGGCACCGCGACCACGCCCTTGAAGTCCTTGCCCGTGCCCAGGGGCAGCGACAGCGCCACGCAGCGCGCGCCCAGGGCCTCGGCCAGGCCGGCCATCCATTCCGTCCAGTCGATCTCGGCCTCGTCCAGGTGCGTCACGACCACGCAGCGCGCACGGCCCGCGGCGGTGGCCAGCTCCCACACCTTGCGCGTCGGAAAGGTGACGCCCTTGGAGGCATCCACGAACAGCGCCGCGGTCTCGCAAGCCGCCAGCCCGGCCGCGGCCTCGCCGACGTGGTCGGGATAGCCGGGGGCGTCGAGCAGGTTGAGCAGCCGGCCCTTGCAGGGCACCCGCAGCAGCGACAGGTAGACGGAGTGCTTCTTTTCCTTCTCCTCCGCCGTGAAGTCCGACGCCGTCGTGCCGTCGTTCACCGACCCGGCGCGCTGGATCGCGCCGCCGGCCAGCAGGGCCCGCTCGGCAAACGAGGTCTTGCCCGTCCGGGGCCCACCGATCAGGACGACGTTGCGCAGGTCGCCCGTTGCGTGATTGCTCATGGAGGCGAGAGCCTAGGCGGCTGCGCGCGGATCCGTCAAGCCGGGTGCGCGAGCAGGTCCACCAGCGCCCAGGACAACTCCGGGTGGACCAGCTCGGCCAGGATGCCCAGCGAGAGGAAGGGGCCGAAGGGCAGCCCGACCGGCGCCTCGCGCCCGCGCACCCGGGCCACGAGCTTGAGCACGCTGCCCGCCAGCGCCCCGACGAAGCAGCCCAGCAGGATGGCCGACAGCACCGACAGCGGGCCCAGCAGCGTCCCGGCGAACGCCATCCACTTCACGTCGCCCCAGCCCATGGCGTCCTCGACCCCGGCCTCCTGCAGCTTGCGCCGCAGGAACAGGTTGCCCAGGCGCCCCACCAGGAACAGGCTGCCGCCGCCCGCCAGCCAGCCCAGCAGGGAGGCGACCAGCGCCGAGAGCCGCGGATCGTCGACGCGGAAGCCGGCGTGCCCCGCGTGCAGCGTCGGAAAGGCCAGCGACAGCAGCAGCCCCACCAGCATCCCCGGATAGGTGATCGCGTCCGGGATGATGAGGTGCTCGATGTCGATCAGCGTGACCGTCACGCAGGCGAAGGCCAGGACCCACAGCAGCGCGAGCCGACCCGTCGCGGCGGCGTCCACGGGCGGTGACAGCCACCAGGCCAGCGCGAACAGCGCGCCGACCAGCAGCTCGACGGCGGGATAGCGCGCGCCGATCGGAGCACGGCAGGCGCGGCACTTGCCGCCCAGCAGCAGCCACGAGAGGAGCGGCAGGTTGTCGCGCGCGACCACTGGCGCGCGGCACGCGGGGCAGAAGCTGCGCGCCGGCCGCAGCACCGACAGCCCGTCGCGCGGCGTGCGGTAGATGACGACGTTCGCAAAGCTCCCCACGCACAGGCCGAAGAGCCCGGCGAGCAGGGTGCCGCCCCAGTGCTGCCCCAACGCGTCCATGGCTCGCATGCTAGCAGCCGACCGGGCCCGGCCCGCACGCCCGCGCGGCGCGCTTCAGCGCAGCTCCAGCTCGAGCGGCGGCTCGACCGGACGGCCATCCAGCCCACGCAGGCCGCTGCGGCGCAGGCTGAGCAGCAGCGGGCCGCTGCCCGCGGGAACGTGCAGGCGCAACTCGAAGCGCCGCCCCACGCAGCTCCAGTCGACGACCGGGAGGACGGTCGGGTCCAGGACCAGCTCTCCTTCGCGCGGGCGCAACGCGCAGTCCGCGGGCGAGAGCCGGGCCGGGTCCAGCACGCCCTCGAACTCGAGGACCAGCTCGCCGGCCGGTCCCAGCACCACCGGGGACTGCGGCGGCCGACCCTGCACGGCCACGAGGCGCGGCGCCTCGGCGGCGGCGTCGCGCAGGCGGGGCTCCGTCGACACCTCGATCGTGCGTGTCCGCTCCAGCGCCCGTCCCGACAGCGTGCGCAGCGCGTGCGGCGAGGGCAGCCCCGCCAGCGTCACGCGCAGCCGGTCTGCCGGGCGGGCCAGGGCTGCCGGTCCCGCGACCGGCCACACCACGACCCGCCCCCCCGCGACGGAGACCAGGACTTCGACCGCGTGCCCTGCGCCGTCGGTGACACGCACCGCGAGCGAGTCGCAGGACAGCGGATCCACGGCCTCGTCCAGTTCCAGCACGAGCTGGCCGTTCGGCGCCAGGCTGCCAGGGGACGCGGCCAGCAGCCGCGCCCCCGCGGGGCCGCCACAGGCCAGCGCGGACAGCAGCAGCAGCAGCGAGGCGCGCAGCGGCCTCAGTACTGCATCCGCAGGCGCACGTTGTCGACCGCCGGACGCAGGCTGGTCGGGCCGAACGGGAACAGGTCCACGTCGGTTCCGAGGTCGAAGACCACCTGGAAACGCACCAGCGGATATCCCGACAGCTCGCGCAGGTCGGAGACCCATTCCGTCAGCGTGTCCGGGTCGGGCACGCTGGATCCGGAGCGGATCGGGAAGGCGCCCTGGAACACCAGCGCGACGGCGGCGTTGTTGGTCAGCACGTTTTCGAGCGAGTACTCGGGCGCATCGACCTTGATGTCGTTGAAGGCCGGGTCGGGGGGCGCGCCGTTGCCGCACAGGCCCGGGTCGAACGGCGGGAAGCCCGTGTTGGCCACGAACTTGGCCGGCACGCCCGGGACGGCGCTGCCGAGGACCACCAGTCCATCCTTGCCGGCGGGCGGCACGCCGATCAGCGCGTTGTAGGTGCCGTTCAGGCCGTCGGCGAAGAGCGGAGGCGCAAGGCCGCCGGCATCGCGCAAGCGCAACGCGACGCCGTTGAAGTCCACCCAGCGCGACGTGCCGCGGCTCACGGTGCCGAACTCGGGCGGCGTCTTGGACGGGTGGACCAGCGGCAGTCGGTCGATCAGGTTGTCGGCGCGGAAGCGCTCGACCCCGTCGACGACCTCCGTCAGCGGCGTGCCGTCCGGCTCGTTGAGGTGGATGCTGAACGGGATCTCGTCGGTCGCGAGGTAGGTCGTGCCCGGCATCTGGCCGGCCGGCCCGATCTCCTTGAACGCCGCGTCCCAGCCGTTGTAGGTCTCCAGGATCTTCTCCGGCTCGGGCTCGAGCACCACGCGCGAGCCGAAGTAGTCGAGCATCGGCGTGTCCAGCTGGTACTCGAACGTGAGGCCGGGATCGGTCACCTGGATGACGGGCGGGTCCGCGCCGTGCACGACGTAGAACACGTCCTTGATCGACCCCGTCTGGTCATAGACGAAGGAACGATAGTTGAGCATGTCGATGTAGCGCAGCTCGGGCGGAACGTTGGTGACCAGGGGATGCTCGTTCTGCGCAGACAGGGTCGTGGGCGTCTTGGCCTTGTAGCGCTTCACGACCGCGCGCTGGCGGGCGAACACGAACGCGCCCTGCTCGATGGTGGGCATGCCGTCGCCCGAGCCCTCCTGCAGTTGCACCAGGCCGAAACCGCCGTTGCCGCCGTCGCTGCGCGTGAACTCGTTGGTCAGCGCGACCTTGGACGTGATCACGGTGCCTATCGTGCGGGCGTCGTAGCCGAAGCCGCCGGAGACGTTGATCGAGGCGCCCTCTGCGCCCGACGGGTCGGTATAGCCGGCCATGGTGTGGTTGGCGTCCGCCTCGAGGATGATCTCGCCCGCCGCCTGGAGGATGACCGCCCCGCCGCTGCCACCGCCGCCGGCGCCGGAGTAGTTGCTGTTGCCGACGATCTCGCCGCCGCCGCCCGTGCCGCCCGTGGCGTCGATGTGCCCGGTGGGCGAGAGGACGATGTCCCCGAAACAGCGCAGCAGCAGCGCGCCGGCGCCGCCGCCGCCGCCGCCGCCCTTGGCGTCGAAGAGCGACGGCGCCACGAAGAAGCCGATGAAGAGCGGCGTGAAGCAGGGCGGACCGTTGCCCTGGGGAGGCAGCGGATTGTCCGGGTTGCCCAGCGAGTCGCCGGCCCAGAGGCTGTGCTTCATGCTGTCGACGCGCGAGCCGCCGCCACCGCCGCCCTGGCCGCCGAGGAGGACCTGCAGCTCGCCGTCGCCGCCGAAATAGTCGTTGGCCGGATCGCCGTCGGCGAAGACCAGGTCGCCGCCCTGGCCTCCCGGCTGGAAGCGCACCGGGTCGCTGAGCGTGCCCTGCAGGTAGACGCACTGCAGCGGCTGCGGCGCCTGGCCGCAGCAGAACTGCAACTCCTCGGCGCCGTACAGCGCGTCGTGCTGCTTGTCGTTGGTCGGGCAGAGCGTGAAGTTGCCCCACGAGCTGGTGCTCTGGACGCGGTAGGAGCCGGTGCCCTCGTGGGACGGGATGCCGCGCTGCGCCAGCGTGCCGCCGCCGCCGCCCGGCGGCCGGTGGTACTCCGTGTTCACGCCCTGGTTCTTGACGTCCGGGAAGCCAAACTCATCGGGCTCGTAGCCCAGCGTGCACAAGCCACCATGGCCGCCGATCTGCTGGAAGGCGACGGTGCCGATCCCCGAGACGGCCGGGCCGAAGCCGCGCTCGCCGGTCTCGGGCGTCGCATAGGCCGCGAAGAAGATGTTTCCCGCGCAGTGCTGGTTCGGCGCGTTGGGCGGGAAGACCGTCGGGTGGCCGTCGCCGCCGCGCCCGCCGCCCGGCCCGCCGGTCCCGCCGGGCACCGGGATCTCGCCGGTGTCGAAGGTGATGTCCTCGAAGCCGTCCGAGCCCGACACGTCCAGCATGCCGTCGATCTGGACGCGGCCGGTGACGGTGATGCGCGCCGGGTTGATGCCCTTGATGTAGACCCACACGCCTTCAGGGATGATGAAGTCGCGGAACACGAACTCGCCGCCGAAGATCGTGACGTTCTGCGTCACGTTGGGCGTCTCGCCGTTGGGCAGCGGAAAGTTCTGCGCGCCCGTGTCCAGGAAGACGTAGCGCCAGTTGGCCGACTTGAGCACCTGGTCCGTGCCCTGGATATAGGCCTTGGTCGGGTCGAAGTTGGAATTGGGCTGGGGCAGGAAGTCGCCGATGTAGTTCTGGGAGTCGAGACCGATGGACGGCCGCAGCTTGCCGACGCCGCCGCTGCCCGCCACGGTGTTGCCCCACTCGGCCAGCGGGCTGAGGCCCGTGGGCGTGGGATCCTCGAACGCGTCGTCGTCGAATTGCTCCTCGACCACGTCGTTGACGCGTCCGTCGGGGTCGGGCACCGAGCAGGGCCCGACCGTGTTGAGCGGGCCCGCCGTGGTGACGGTCAGAGTGCGCTGCGCCCCCAGCACCTGGAGCGGGTTGTCGGCATCGGCGTTGGCGCCGCTGATGCCCGAGGAGGAGGCCAGCGTGTTGCGCTGCATGACGTCGATTCGCTGTCCGATGGGCAGCACGCTGGTCGGGTCCAGCCGCACGACGGCTCCCGCGGGGTCGTTGGAGAGCACCGCGACCTCGACATCGAGCTCCATGAAGCCGACCTCGAGGTCCAGCGCCGGACTCGAGCCACCCGGAAGCCCGGCCAGCGGCACGCCATAAGCCGCGACGCCCGACACGGCTGTCCCCAGCAGCCCCAGTGACACATCGAAGCGGTCGATGGCGTCCGTCCCGCGGTTGAGCGCCAGGAAGGTGGCATCGTCCACGAAGCTGAGGGCCGCGTAGTCGTCGGCCAGTTGCAGCGTGGCCGCCCCGTCCGGCTGGCCCTCGCCGGCGGCAAAGGCCCCGTTCAGGTCGGGATCGATGGGCGTCAGGCGCTGCAGGGCCGGGAACGCGCCACCCGCGTCGACCAGCGCCCAGAGCGTGCCGTCCGGTGACGACGCGAGGTCGATCACGTCGAGGCCGGCCGGGAAGGTCTCACCCAGGAAGCCCGTGCTGCCGTCGCCGAGCGCGAGGGCGCTCAGCACCGGTTCGCCCGTTGGCCGCGTGCGCTCGACGGTGGGCAGCAGCTCGCGGATCACGCGCGCGGTGCGGTCGTACGCCACCAGGCGGCCCGCCGGCAGGGTGGTCAGGCCAATGAGGTCGGCGAGGCCCGTGTCGAGCGCGCCCGCCGCCAGGTCGGCGTACGAAGGGTCGCCCAGCACGTGGTCGGCGACGGTCAGCAGGTCCGTCCCGCCGTCGACGCGCAGCACGACGAAGAGCAGCGCCGGGTCGCGCGCCAGCGCCAGGCTGGACGGCGTCGCGGACAAGGCCGGATCGCCGCCCGGGAACGCGCCGACGCCCTGGCTGTCGTGCAGGAAGATGGAGGAGCCGTCCGGCGGCACCGCCACGCCGTCGCTCAGGCCGGACAGGGCCGGAAAGGCGTCGTCGTTTCCGATGGACGAGCCGGCCGGCACGCTCTGCGCGACCAGCAGGCGCGTGGCCTGCGCACGCACGAAGAAGGCCGGATCGACCAGGCCGTCGCCGTCCCAGTCCTTGCCGGCCAGGTTCTCCGCCGACGGGTTGAGCGCCCGGTCGTAGGTGATGGTGAACAGCGCATCGCCCGGCGGGAAGCTGGGCACCGTGGCGCCCGGCGCGAAGTTGGAGTACGGACCGGGCGAGAGGTCGACCGTGCCGTCGGCCGGATCCGTGGCCACCACCTGGGGCCCGAGACCGTCCTCCAGGCCCCCGCCGAAGTAGCCGCCCTCGATCGAGGTCGTGTCGAACTTGAGCTGGCCGCCGGAGCCCTTGAGGTTGGGGATCTTCAGGCCGGCGGTGGCTACGACCTTGACCGTGTAGGTGGAGCCCGGCAGCAGGCCGGGCACCGCGGCCGGAGGACTGGACAGGTCGATCTGCAAGGCCTCGGTCGGGATGAAGGGCCGGAACTCGACCGTGGTGTCGGCCAGGACATAGCTGCCCTTGGCAGCGATCGTCGGCGAACCCTGGGACGCGCCGGCCTGCGGCGTGACCTCGGACGGCGTCGTGTAGAGCGGCAGATTCTGCTGGTTGAACGGCCCCTGGGGCACGCCGTCGAAGTTGAAGATGATCGTCACGTCCAGCGGCGCGCCGAGCTTGGGCGGCACGGCGGACAGGTTTTCCTCGGGTACCACCGCCGTGGGCACGCCGGTTCCGACGCGGAACGTGACGCCGGTGAACTTGACCGCGTTCGCGGGCGGATCGACGACCGGGCCACCCGAGCCGCCTCCACCGCCGCCGCCGCCGCACGCCGTGAGCAACGCGGCCAGGAGCAGGACGCGGGAGGCCCGCCCGCGGACGAACGCGCGCACGTTCATGGAGTCACCTTCCTGTACGGAATGACCACGCAGTCGAGGGAGGGCGGCTGCTGGCTGCCGGGGGCCACCGCGTAGGTGGCCTTGAACTTGACGTACACGCGGTTGAGGTCGAGCCCCGTGACCTTGTCCTCGAAGTCCGGATCGCTTTGCTCGACGTAGCCCGAGTCCAGCGCGGGGACGCCGAAGTCGACCGAGGAACTGGCGCGGAACTCGACGCGCAACCCGGCCGTCGCAGCGACATCGGCCAGCGGCGGCTCGATGAAGGGCAGGCCGTACTCGACGTTGCTGGCTGACACCCGGACCGCCGGCGACTCGATGCGCGAGATGCGCTTCTTGTACTTCCACAGCATGTGGTAGCGCGAGTTGTCGCCGTACTTCGCCGGGCTGATGAGCCAGTTGGGCTCGATCACGGCGCCCACGCAGACGAAGCTGAAGCCCGGCGGCGGCACGCCGGGGGGCGGCGACCCGGGGCCGTAGCCGTAGTACGCCGTCGGCGGCAGTCCCTGCAGGCCGGGGAAACAGGAGGTGTTGGGCAGCGGGTTCTGGAACTGGCCGTTGGCGAAGTACCAGTTCATCTCGGGCAGCGTGTTGCAGCGGATCGACGAGCCGTCGCAGGGGTAGTCGGTGTCGCCGTCGGGCTCGGGCTGCGCCGGCGTGCACGTCGGGCTGGCGTTGTAGGGCGGGCTGATGTAACCCGCCGCGGGCGGATCGACGCTCCACTTGCCGTTGAGGCCGAGCAGGCCGTTGGGGTTGGGAGCCGGCACGGACTGCGTGAAGGTGCCCGGCTCGAGCAGCGGCCCGCCCTCGCCGCCCTTGCAGTAATTGGGCGAGCACTGGTTGTTGCAGGCCGGGACGCACTTCGCGAACGGGTCCTGGCCCTGGCTCCAGACGCGGAAGCGCGGCAGCACCGACGACAGCGAGCCCGGCGAGAAGCGGTAGATGTTGACGGTCGAGGGAATCGCGTCCTGCGGCTTGATCCGGTACTCGATCAGCATCGGGAAGCGGCTGTCGTACGGGAACGAGAAGTTGCCGCTCTGGCCGAAGAACGGGTCGATGCCCGCGTTGAAGGCCGGGTAGTCCAGGAAGTAGTTGAACTGGCCAGCCGCCAGGCCCGCCGCGTTGGCCGGGCGGAACAGCTTGTTGTTGTTCATCACGTACGGCGTGCCGGCCCCGACCACCGGGGTCAGCGGCGGCTGGCCCGCCACGAACGGCACGAGCGAGTCGGTGAAGTTGGTCATCTTGCAGCAGTTCTCGGTCCACTCCAGCAGGTTGCAGTCGAACTGCTCCTTGAGTCCCGAGTTCGGGTCGCTGGGGATGCCGTTGTCCTGGTTCGTGTTGGGCCCCAGGCCGTCGTTCGCGTTGCTGAGGCCGACCAGGATCTCGATGTCCTCGAGCGTCACGGTCTGGACCGGGCTGTTCAGCGGCGACCACGCCAGGCCGACGAGGTCCAGCACCACGCCGAGGTAGTCGTTGTAGGCCGGCGAGGCGTCGCCGGCGCGGTAGACGTGCTGGAAGCGCGCGCCCCAGGCCGAGTTCATCGGCGTGGCCACGCCGAAGCCGACCTTGGCCAGCACGTCCTCCTCGCCGGTGGGCGAGGAAAAGGGCGAGGCCTTGGGCTTGTTGAAGTCGTCCATCAGGTGCTCGATCACCGCGGCCGGAGCGCCCGTCAGCCGGCCCGGCAGGTTGAGGCCGACGTCCAGCAGCGACGGACCGTAGATGTAGCGCCGGTCGATCGTGCCGTCGTCGTCGTAGTCCTCGGGCGGATAGTCGTGGTACTCGATGCCCGACGTGATCGGGTCGTGCAGCTCGCCCGGGGGATACGAGAAGATGGACGTGATCGCGCGGCCGCTGAAGCGGTGCACCACCGCGCCCCAGTCCTCGTCGGCCGTCGCCTTGGTCTGGAACGCGAAGCCGAAGTCGATGGCCGGCGGGAAGGCGCCCAGACCCGGGCTCCCCGGCCCGAGGAAGAAGTTGTCCGGATCGCCCTGGTCGAGCAGCGCCACCGGGAGGCCGAGCGCCTGGCCGCCGAGGTCCGTGACGCCCGTGACGCCGACCTCATCGAGGTCGAGCAGATTGGCCAGCTGCTCGGCCGAGACCGACGCCTTCACGGCCGCGATCTGGCCCGCGGCCGGGATCGAGCGGATGACCAGCCGCAGCGAAGCCGCCGTGCCGCCGAAGCCGATGAACTCGTCCTGCGACGGATCGAGCTGGTTGCGCAGCACGGGGCTGAACGTGATCTCGCGCCCATCCGTGCTGGACTCGACGAGCCCGAGACGCTGGCGGTTGAAGGCCGGCGACGTCTTGGGCACCTCCAGCTCGGTGACGTAGAAGGTCTCGAAAGGCAGGAAGGAGGTGGCGTCCATGGCCTCGCTGAATCGCAGCCGCAACCGGATCCTGGGCGTGACAGCCGCGAACAGCCCGGTCGCCGGGTTCCACTGCGAGGTCTGCTCGACGCCCGCCTCGTCATGCATGCGCACGAAGTAGCGCAGGTCGTGGTTCTTCAGGTCTTGCGGGTCGTTCGGATCGCGCGGATGGGCGTCGGGATCGACGGTCACGGCGGCCAGGTCCAGCGGATCGGTGGGCAGCGGCGGCGGGATGGGCTCGAAGAACTCCGAGCGCGTCACGACGTAGCTGGAGCCCGGCGTCACGCTGTTGTCCAGCAGCGTGCCCGCGGCCAGCACGAACACCGGCTTGTCGGGATTGCCCGTGTCGTTTGAGTTGCCGATCACGACGTACTGGCTGGTGACGCCGCCGGCGCCGTCCACGATCAGCAGCGAGTTGGCCCACTCGCCCAGGCCGCCGTTGGCGGTCACGTTGGCCGGGATGGCCAGCGGCACGCCGGTGACGGTCAGGTTGCCGGCGGGCGCCGAACCGATGGACTCGATCACGCCCGCGACCTCGACGCTGCGGATGATGCGTGGCGCCGAAAGGTCGGGCAGGAAACCGTTGAAGCCGATGGCTCCGTCCTCGGTCTGCAGCACGATGGCGTCGAGCTTGGAGTTGCCGGGGTTGAAGGGCAGCGGCTCGGAGCTCGTGCCCAGGCCGTCGGGACGGTCGACCAGGGCCTCGGACGCGGTGGACAGCAGCTCGCCTGCGCCCTGGTCGAGCGTGATGCGCAGCCAGCCGGTGCTGTCCGACACCGCGTTGCCGAACTTGTCGAACACCAGCGGGCTGGCCTCCCAGCCGGCCGACTCGCCCACGAACGGATGCAGGATGATGCGCGCACCATCGACGACGGCCTGCACGCTGACGAAGGTGCCATCCTTCCGGCGCACCTGCACGGCGGAGGCGCTGGTCACGAGGCCGGGCTCGTCCGGGTCCGACTCGCTCAACAGCAGGCTGGCGGCCGCGACCGGCTTGCTGAACTCGAGCACCACGGCCGCGTTGCGCGGCACCAGCGGAATCTGCGGCGTGAGCGGATCGAGGATCTGCTGGAAGTTGAACGAGACCAGCGTCTCCAGGCTGGTGCCCTGCACCAGCGGCTTGGGATAGCCGGGCAACGTGACGCCGGTGATCGGGTCGACCTCGTACAGCGAGGCCGGGTTGACCAGCGCGTCGAGCACACCGCTGGTCGTGTCGAAGATCGGGCGCGCGATGGAGGCCTTGGACAGGTAGAAGTCGTTGAGCGGGTCGAACTCGTCGTCGGGCGTGCCGCCTCCACCCCCACCCCCACCCCCACCCCCTCCGCCTCCGCCGCAGGCTGCCGTGAGCACCACGAGGGCCAGCAGGCCGCCGCGGGTGCGCAGGCTCGTGAAGGCTGCCTCTGCGACCTCGCGGAGGCAGGCGGGAACGGGCCGGAACCGGTTCGGCTGGGCGTGGCTCTGCATGCGGGATCCCGAGAAGAGGCGGCCTGCCAGGGGTTCGGGAAGCAGGCGGGTTCTCGAATTCGCCAGCTTACCTTGTGGGTGCCCTTTTCGCTTCGACGGGGACCATCCGGGCGGCCTGACGCGGAGGTCTGCCGGGGGGCGGTGACGAGCAGCATCCGGGCAGTCGCCCCGTCGGTCATCAGGCCGGCCGCTACACCCTTGGTCCCGGCGCAGACTTGGCAACGGCCCCTGGCGACCAGGCACACCCGTTCGGCCCTGGCGAGCGGGTCGGCGACGGCGAGGTGCGCGTCCGTTCGCGATGCGTCCGCCACCACGAGTTCGCCCGGCCTCGCTCGCCGACGGTGCCTCGGCTTCGGCCGAGTCATGCAGCTCGACCGGCACGCCTTGCGCGGCCAGCCAGCCAGCCCCGTGGACGCGCTCAGGTTCCGGCCCAGCGGCGGATGCCGTGGTGCACCAGCGCGCGGTCCAGCTCGATGCCGCGCAGGTGGCTGTCACGCAGCCACGCCGCGCCCCAGCCGCCGGTCGCGACGATGCGGACGCCCTGCGCGCCGCCCAGCGCGGCCAGCGCCGCCTCCACCAGGCGATCCACGCCGCCCACCGCGAGGCCCCATGCGCCCGCCAGCAGCGCGGCGCGCGTGCTGGTGCCGGGCAGCAGGGGGGCGGCCTGCGCGTCGAGGTGCGGCAGCTGGGCCGTGGCCTGCGCCAGCCCGGCCAGCCCGGCCGCCGGTCCGGGAGCGATGAAGCCTCCGGCATAGCGACCGCTGCAGTCCACGACCTCGATCGTCACGGCCGTCCCGGCGTCCACGGCCACCGCGGGCCCGGGCTGCAGCGCCAGCGCGACGGCCAGACGGTCCGCGCCCGCGCTGTGCAGCAGCTCCGCCGGGCCGAGCCCCGCGGGCGCCTCGCGCAGCACGCGCGCGCGCGCCACGGGCGGCAGTGCGGCCAGCAGCCGCGCGAGGCGCGGCGGCGAGACGGACACGATGGCCACGTCGCCGGCCAGCAGCGCGGCCGCGTCCTCGGGGCGCTCGTGGCGTTCGAGGTGCGGCACGCCCGCCTCCCAGCGCGCGACACCCACGGAACTGTTGCCGACGTCGACGGTGAACGCCGGCGCGTTCACTGCACGTGGATCGTGATCGATTCCTGCTTGCCGGTGCCGGCCGGCTCGTAGACGACCACATAGACCGGCTCGTTCGGGTTCTGCTTGAACCAGTTGATGCCGGACGAGATCGAGCTGAGCGGCACGCCGTTGACCGAGATCAGCCGGTCGCCCTTCTTGGCGCCGAACTGCGCGGCGAGGGAGCCGGACTCGGGATCCTCGGTCAGCTCCAGCGACGAGCGGCCGCCCGCCGCGGGCGTGACGGTGCGCACGCGCAACTGCTCCATGAACGCTTGCGGGTCCTTGGCGGCGCGCTCGCGGTCTTCCAGGCCCAGCACCCAGTGGCCCTCCTTGCCCGCGATCGGCTGGGTCCTGGCCGGCGTCTCGGCCAACCCGGTCCCGCTGTCCGCTTCGTCCACGCCGAACAGGCGCACGGGCTGGCCCTTGCCGTCGGCACCCAGCTTGGGGGTGACCGTGACCTCGCTCTCGCCCCAGAAGAACACGACCTCCTGCTGGTCGATGCGCACGATGCGCCCGTTGCAGGGCTCGGCGTCGTAGGGCGGCCTGAGCGGATCGCCTTCCGACAAGTGCAGGCGCGTCTCCTTGCCGCCGTCCGCCGCGCTGGCCGTCGCGGGCGAGGCGCCCGTCGCCGCGCCCGGGGCCTTGTAGCCGACGGCCGCGAAGCGCAACTCAGGCTGCGGCGCCCAGAGGATCAGGTTCACGTCCACGATGGACTCGATCGGCGGCGCCTCGGGCTTGGGCGCCTGAGCCTGCTCCGGAGCATCCTCGGACCGCGGCGGCGGCGGCTTGACCGAGCCGTCGATGCGCGCCTCCCAGAGCGCCTTGTACTCGGCCTCCTTGAAGATGTTCTTCTGCGGCTTGGGCACGGACTCCTCGACGTTGGCCAGCATCACCTGCTGCACGAAGTAGTCGCGCTTGCGCGGCTCGTAGTGCTTGGCCTGCTTGAGGGTGAAGATGTCGTAGAAGACCCAGCCGGCGAACACGAAGGTGCCCGCGGCAGCCAGCCAGATGCCGGCCTTCAGCTTGCGGATGTTGAGTCGCAGGGTCATGGCGTGCGGGCCAGCGTGCCGCCCGGGACGGGGCTTTGCAACGCCGGATCAGTCCTTGGACGGGGCGCGGCGCGGGCTCTTCCCGACCTCCTCGCGCGCCCAGGACAGGAGGATTCCGAGCAGTTCGCGCAAGCCCTGGCCGGTCTGCGAGGACAGGACCGTCACGGGCGCCCCGCAGGCGGCGGCCAGCGCCTGCGCCACGGTCGGCGCGTCCGCGGCGGCGTCGGCACGCGAGGCGGCCACGACGACCGGCTTGTCCTCCAGGCCCAGGCCCGCCAGGCGCAGCTCGTCGCGCACGGTGCCGTAGGCAGCCAGCGCCGCCTCCGGCCCGGCTGTGGAATCCACCAGGTGCAGCAGCACGCGCGTGCGCGCCACGTGGCGCAGGAAGCGGTCGCCCAGGCCCGCGCCGCGGTGCGCGCCCTCGATCAGCCCGGGCAGGTCGGCGACCACCAGTTCTCCGTCGCCCAGGCGCGCCACCCCGAGCATGGGCTGCAGGGTGGTGAACGGGTAATCGGCCACCTTGGGCCGCGCCGCGCTGACGCGCGAAAGGAAGGTGGACTTGCCGGAATTGGGCAGGCCCACCAGCCCGACGTCGGCCACGAGACGCAGCTCGAGGCGCAGGCGGCGCGTCTCGCCCGGCTGGCCCGGCGTGCAGCGGCGCGGGGCGCGGTTGGTGGAGTGCGCGAAGCGCGTGTTGCCGCGACCGCCCGCACCGCCCTTGACCAGCACGCACTCGGCGCCGGCGACGTCCAGGTCGCGCAGCACGTGGCCGCGCTCGGCATCGCGCAGCAGCGTGCCCACCGGCACCTCGAGCGTCAGCGCAGCGCCGTCGCGGCCGCTGCAGTTGTTGGGGCCGCCGGGGCGGCCGTCGCCGGCCCGGTAGCGCCGCCGGTGCTGCAGCCCCGTGAGCGTGTTCAGGTGCGGGTTGGCGCGCAGCACGACAGCGCCGCCGCGCCCGCCGTCACCGCCGTCGGGACCGCCGAAGGGCACGTATTTCTCGCGCCGGAACGACACGGCGCCGCTGCCTCCCTTGCCGGAGGACACGCTGATCTCGGTCTCGTCGATGAACATGGCGGCGGCCGGCGCGCGGCCGGCGCGGCGTCAGTTCTCCGCCGCGGGGGACGCCTCGACGTTGATCTTGCGACCTGCGCCGAAACGCACGACGCCGTCCGACAGCGCGAAGAGCGTGAAGTCGCGGCCCTGGCCGACGTTGCGGCCGGCGCGGAACACGGTGCCCAGCTGGCGCACCAGGATGGTGCCCGCGGTGACGCTCTCGCCGCCGTAGCGCTTCACGCCCCGGTACTGGGGGTTGCTGTCACGCCCGTTGCGGCTGCTGCCCTGACCCTTCTTGTGCGCCATGTCAGTTGCCCTGGATGGAGGCGATGGTCACGCGCGTCCAGTTCTGGCGGTGACCGGTGCGGCGGCGGTAGTCCTTGCGCCGCTTGAACTTCTGGATGACGAGCTTGGCGCCCTTCTCGTGCTGGAGTACGCGGGCGCGCACCGCGGCGCCGGGCACGGTGGGCGTGCCCACCGTGGTGCCCAGCTGCAGCACGCGGTCGAAGGTGATCTCGCTGCCCGGCTGCGCGGAGGCGAGGAAGTCCACCAGCAGCGTGTCGCCGTCCTTCACCAGGTACTGGCGTCCACGATCGTCGATGACGGCATTCACGGGCGGCCTCCGGTCGCGGGAGCCCCCGCGACCCGCTTTCCAGGGCGCGGGGGGACGCAGCATCTTAGGGACCGGCCCGGCCGGGTCAAGGCGGGGTTCCCGCTGGCTGCGCCGCCCCGGCCTGTTGCCTCAGGCGCGACGGTGGTCGAAATCGTCGGGCATGGTGACCATCGGCCGCACGTCGATGTCCTCGTAGGCCTTGCGGTGGTCGCCGCGGATGAAGATCTGCTTGTGGCTGGACTCCTCCAGCTCGACCAGCACGCGGCGCTGGCTGTTGACCACGGCCTCGGCCACCTCCGGGCGCACCGTGACCACCAGCGCCCCGCCGGGCTTGGACAGGCTGTCGCGGATGCAGCGGATGACGGTCAGGCAGGAGGATTCGTCGGTGGGGATGTAGCCGGTGCCGGCGCAGTACGGGCAGCGCTGGTGCACCGAGCGCTTGAGCGAAGGACGCACGCGCTGGCGCGTCAGCTCGATGATGCCGAAGGGCGAGAAGCGCGCCACCTTGATGCGCGCGCGGTCGCGCCGCAGCGCGTCCTTGAACTGCTGCTCGATCGCCTTGCGGTGCTTCTCGCCGCGCATGTCGATGAAGTCGACCACCACCACGCCGCCCAGGTCGCGCAGGCGGATCTGGCGCGCGATCTCGCCGGCCGCCTCGGAGTTGACCGCGAAGGCCGTGGAGTCGATGCCCGTGCCGCCCTCGTTCTTGAAGCGGCCGCTGTTGACGTCGATGGCCACCAGCGCCTCGGTCTGCTCGATGATGATGTAGCCGCCCGACTGCAGCTCGATGCGTCCCTCCAGCAGCCGCGCCAGCTCGAGCTCCAGGTTGTAGAAGCTGAACAGCGGGCGCTCGCCGTCGTAGTAGCGCACCTTGTCCACGCAGGCCGGCATGATCTCGGCCATGAACTGGCGCGCCTTCTCGACCGTGGCGCGGTCGTCGATGATGACCTCGCCCTGGCCGTCGTACAGGTCGCGCAGCGTGCGGATGACCAGGTCGTTCTCCTGGTACAGCAGCACCGGCGCACTGTGCTCGCGGATGCGCACCTTCATCTGGTCCCACAGGCGCAGCAGGTAGTCCAGGTCGCGCTGCAGGTCCTCGCGGCTGGCGCCGCTGCCCGCGGTGCGCACGATGAAGCCCAGGTCGGGCGGCACGGCCAGCGCGCGCACGATGTCCTTGAGACGCTCGCGCTCGCCGTTGTCCGTGACCTTGCGCGACACGCCACGCTTGTTGATGCCCGGCATGAGCACCACGTAGCGGCCCGGAATGGACAGGAAGGTGGTCAGAGTCGGCCCCTTGGTGCCGATGCCGTCCTTGATGACCTGCACCACGATCTCCTGCCCCTTCTGCAGGATGTCCTGGATGGGCGGCATCTCGCGTGGCTCGCGCGACTCGCGCGCGCCGCCCGGGTTGCGGCCTCCGCGGCGCCCGCGCCGCCGCCGCCGGCCGCCACGCTCGCGGTCCGCGGTCCCGTGGCCTGCGCCTTCCGCGGGAGCCTCCTCGTCGGCGGCCGGAGCGCGCGTCACGCCGACGCCGGCCGCGGCGGGCGCGCCTGCGCCCTCGCCGGCGCCCGCCTCGCCGCCGTCCTCGTCGCCCTCCTCGCCGGCGTCGTCCTCGTCCCAGCCCCCACCCTTGGCGAAGGCCAGGCTCTCGGCCTTGCGGTCCTCGAGCGATTCGTCCGGCGTGCGCGGACCGGCGGCCGCGTCCGCGTCCCCGTGCGGACCCTCGTCACCCGGTTCGGCGTCCAGGTCGACCGCCTCGCCGAACCCCGGCGCATCGGCTTCCAGGCCGTCGCTCTCGTCGTCCTCGTCCTCGCCCTCACCGTCATCCTCGGCGGCGGCGCCGCCGTTCGCGACCTGGTCGTGCGGGCTGTCCTCGACCGCGACCGGCGCCGCGGTGGCTCCGCCGCCATCCGTCTCCGGCGGCGGCCCGATCTCGACCACATCGTCGTCGTGCGCCGACTCGCGCGCGGCCTGCACGTCCGCCAACAGGGAGCGCGCCGACGCGGACACCGCTGCCGTGCACAGGTCGGACACGTGCAGGAAGCCCTGGCGGGTGTGGCCGAAATCCACGAAGGACGCGCCGATGGACTTCTCGACGTTGGTGATGCGGGCCTTGTAGATGTTGCCCAGCGTGGAACCGAGCGAACCGCGCTCGATGTAGTACTCCTCGAGGCGTGCGCCCTCGAGGATGGCGATGCGGCTCTCCGCGCTCTCGCGCGAGTTGATCAGCAGCCGGCGGCCGCCGGCAACCTTGTTCTGTCCGCCCCTGCGTCGTCGACCCATGCGTCTCCTTCTTGACGCGCGGGACCGCCTGCCTTGGTGATCGTGCCGAAGACCGGCGGCCGGCGGCCGGCCTGTTCCGCCAGCTGGCGGAGGGCCTGCACCACGGGCCCCGGTCGGGGCGGGCGATCGTCCTGCGCGACCAGCTCCACGAGCAGGTGCCCGTCGCGCGCCTCGCCGTGCGCGAGCGGGGCTCGCGCGTCGACGGGCAGCCCGCGGCGGGCGTCCGGCACCGGGAATTGGTCACGCTGCAGCAGTTCGGTCAGCGCATCGGCTGCGGACCCGAGCTCCTCGACGACGGCCAGGCGGTAGCTGGCGCGGCCGGACGACGGCGGCGCCGGGCCGCGCTGCACCGCGCGCAGCCGGAACAGGTCCGGCAGGCACGGGGCCAGCGCTTCCGCCACGGTCGCGGGAGGCAGGTCCTCGTCAAGCGTCAGGGTGACCCATTCGCCCTCGGAGGCCATGCCCAACGGCAGGGCCTCGGCGTAGGACACCTTCAGACGCGGATTGAATCCTTGAGTGGACCGGACCGGGAGGCCGCTGCGGCGCAGCGCGCGCTCGAGGATGCGCCCGAAGTCGAGGTGGCCGAGAAAGCGCGCGTCTCCCTGCTTGGAGAAGCACAAGGCCACCGGGTATCGATTCGCTTCGGCAGTCATCCCTGGTCCGGATGCGACAAGACCCGCCACGACCCCGGAAGGGGCCGGCGGGCGTGCGCGGATGATACCGGCTCGCACCAGCCGCGCCAAGCTCCGCCTCAGGTCTCGCCAAAGCCTTCGCCCACCAGCTGGACCAGGGCGGCCAGCAGCTCGCGCGCCTGCGGCCCGTCGGCCTGCAGGACCAGATCCGCCCCCGCGCCGGCGGCCAGGGTCATCATGGAGAAGACGCTCGATCCGTCGGCCACCGTGCCGTCGGGCCCGGTGACCTGCAGCGTGGCCTCGTAGCGCGCGGCGAGCTGCACGAAGCGGCTGATGGGCCGCGCGTGCAGCCCCTGCCGATTGACGATGCGCACGGTCGCCCGCTCCGCCATGCCTGGCCGTCAGCCCGTGCGTTCCTGCAGCACGTCGAAGATCTGCTCGGCGCTGCGCGCCTGGCGGATGAAGCTGCAGAAGTCGTGGTCGCGCGCCATCAGCGAGACCCAGCGCAGCGTGGCCAGGTGTTCCGCCTGGCGCGCGTCGGGCGAGATGAGCATGACCAGCACGTGCACGCGCTCGCCGTCCACCGCGCGGAAGTCCACGCCCGACTGCGAACGCGCCACCACCCCCGCGTGCGCGCGCAGCCCGGCGATCTTGGCGTGCGGCACGGCCACGCCGCGCCCCATGCCGGTGCTGCCCCGCTCCTCGCGCTGCAGCAGGGCCTCGAGCACCTGGGCCTTGCGCGTGCGCGGCAGCACGGCGGCCGCCACGGCGGCGCGCACCATCTCCTCCAGCACCTCGTCGCGCGTCGCGCCCTGGAGGTCGGGCACGATGGCCTTGGCGGAGAACAGTCCGGTGACCGGTGACGGCATGCTCAAGGCTCGGGCCTGTCGGGCCTTTCGCGGTGGTTGTGGTGGTCCTTGAGACGCTCCTTGGCCTTCACGACCTGGCGCTCGAGCTTGTCGATGACGGCGTCGATGGCCTCGGTGATGGTCCGCGCCGTGGCGTGGCCGACGAAGCGCAGGTTGGGCGTGGCCGACACGATGATCTCGGTCGTGTGCTGGTCGTGCTCGCGATCGAGCACGATCTGGATGTGATTGACGCCATCGAAGTAGCGCGAGAGCCGCCCGGCCTTCTCGAGCGCGTAGTCGCGCACGCTGGGCGGATGCTGCGCGTGACGATCGGTGAAGTCGATGCGCGGGGTCATGCGGTGGTCCGGCGGGCGGGCCTCCGGCGAGACGCCGCACGACGCCGCGCAGCCGCCGGCCGGGGGTTGCGCGTCAGCATAGCAGGCGCCCGGGACCAGCGTCCCCCGGCGTCCCGTAGCGCACGCGCCACAGGCACAGCGCCCGGGCCGGCAGCGACGGCGGCGAGCGCGAGCGGTCGGCCGCCGCCAGCAGCGCCGGCACGTCGTCCGCCGAACGGCGCCCGCGCCCCACCTCCAGCAGCAGCCCGGCCAGCAGGCGCACCATGCCGTACAGGAAACCGTCGGCGGTGGCGCAGATGCGCAGGCCGCGCGGCGCGCGCAGCACGCGCACGGCGTCCACGCGGCGCCGCGTCCCGCGATCGTCGTCCATGCGCTTGCTCAGCGCGGTGAAGTCGTGCGCGCCGACCAGCTGCGCGGCGGCGCGCCGCATGGCCGCCACGTCCAGCGCGCCGCCGGCGGCGTGCCACGCCAGGCGACGCTCGGGCGGCAGGTCCAGGCGCCCCGGCGGCGACTGGCGCCCGCCCGGCAGGTGCAGCTGGTAGACGTAGGTCTTGTCACGCGCGTCGTGCCGTGCGTGGAAGCCGTCCGGCACGACCGCGGCGCGCAGCACGCGCACGTCCGGCGGCAAGTGCGCGTTGAGCGCCAGCGCCAGGCGCTCCAGCGGCAGACCGCGCGGATCGTCGAAGTGCGCCACCTGCCCCAGCGCGTGCACGCCCGCGTCCGTGCGCCCCGAGCCCGTGACGCGCACCGGCCGGCCGAGCAGCCGCTGCAGGGCGGCCTCGAGCTCGCCCTGCACCGTCGGCAGCCCGGGCTGCACCTGCCAGCCGGCGTAGCGCGTGCCGTCGTAGGCCAGCCGCAGGGCGCGGCGTCCGGGCAGGCCGCCGCTCACGTCGAGCCGTAGACCCGCCGCGCGCGCGAGCTGCCCAGCCGCAGGGCCTTGCGGTACTTGGTGACCGTGCGACGCGCGATGTCCAGGCTGTGCCTGTCCTTGAGGATGTTCACGATGGCCTCGTCGGACAGCGGGTCGGCCTTGTCCTCGTCGGCGATGATGTTGCGCACCAGTTCCTGGACGCCGGCACGCGAGGCGGACTCGTCGCCCACCGCGCCGCCGCGCGTGGGCACCTCGCCCGTGAACAGCGACTTCAGCGGCACGATGCCGCGCGGCGTCTGCATGTACTTGCCCGAGATGGCGCGGCTGACGGTGGAGACATGCACGCCCAGCGCGTCGGCCACCTCCTGCATGCGCAGCGGGCGCAGGCCCGACGGGCCGTGCACGAGGAAGTCCGCCTGGCGGTTGACCAGCTCGCTGGCCACGCGGAAGAGCGTGTTCTTGCGCTGCTCGAGGGCCTCGATCAGCGACTGCGCGCTCTCGATCTTGCCGCGGATGTGCTTGCGCAGCAGCGGGTCCGTGGCGCGGTCGCGGGCCAGTTGCAGCCAGCGCCGGCCGATGGTCAGGTTGGGGATCCAGTCGTTCTCGATCGAGATCTCGAAGTCGTCCCCCACCTGGCGCACGACGACATCGGGCTTGACGTGCGGCACGGCCCTGGCGCCGAAGCGCCAGCCGGGAATGGGATCGAGGTGGCTGATGGCCTCGTTGGCCGCCAGCACCCGCATGACCGGCGCGCCGGTCTCCTTGCAGATGCGCGGGATGCGGTTGTGGGCGATGTCGTCGAGGTGGTTGAGCACCAGGGCCACCAGCAGGTCGTAGTCCGGGCGCCCGGGCGCGAGCTGCAGCAGCAGGCACTCGGTCAGGTCGCGCGCGCCCACGCCGGGCGGCTCGAGGCCCTGCACCAGGTGCAGGGCATGCTCGAGCTCGTCCGCCGCCGGCGGCGGCGTCAGCGTCGTTTCCACATCCTCCAGCGGGATGTCCAGCCAGCCGCGCTCGTTGAGCGCGCCCGCCAGCGTGCGCGCCAGGGCGCGCTCGCGGTCGGACACCTCGAGCACGTCGATCTGACGCACCAGGTGGTCTTCCAGGGTCACCGGTGCGGCGGCCGTGGCGGCCATGACCTCCATGCGCGAAGGGCCCTCGCGCGGCTCGCGCCGCTCCCAGTCGTCGGCGCGTTCGTCCCAGTCGTCCTCGGCGGCCTCCTCGGGCGCGTCGCCGGCGGTCGTGTCGCGCTGGTCCGGATCCTGCTCGAGCGTCTCGTTCTCCTGCAGCTCCTGCTCGATGAGCTGGGCCAGGTCCAGGGTGCTGAGCTGCAGCACCTCGATGCGCTGAAGCATCTGCGGGGAGAGCCGCAGCTGCAGATCGGTGCGCAGGTGCTGGCCGAGCCCGAGCTTCATGCGGGCGCTTCCATGCGCGCGCGGCCCGTGAGGGCGTCGGCCAGCATGGCCGCGTTGGAGTACTCGATGGCGCTGCCCGACGCGATGCCGCGCGCGATGCGCGTGACCATGACGGGCAGCCCGGCCAGCCGCTGCCGCAGGTGCAGCGCGGTGGCGTCGCCCTCGTAGTCCGGGTTGGTGGCGAGGACGACCTCGTCCACGCCGCCCGCCCGCAGCCGTTCGACCAGGCCCTCGATGGTCAGGTGCCGCGGCTCGATGCCCTCCAGCGCGTTGAGGTGCCCGAGCAGCACGTGGTACTGGCCCTTCCAGCCGGCCTCCTCGAAGGCCGCCACGTCGCGCGGCTGCTCGACCACCAGCAGGCGACCCCGGTCGCGCGCCGGGTCGGCACAGATCGGGCACGGGTCGGCCTCGGCGATCGTGTTGCAGCGGCTGCAGGCCACGATCGCCCGGCGCATGGCCAGGATGGCATCGGCCAGCTCGCGCGCCTGCTCGTCCGGAGCGCGCAGCAGGTGGAAGGCCAGGCGCTCGGCCGTGCGCGTGCCCACACCGGGCAACTCCTTGAGCGCGGCGATCAGGCGAGCGAGGGACGACGGCAGGGCCATGGCCGCGTCAGTCTAGCGCGTGGCCTCAGTAGTCCGGCAGCTTCAGGCCGCCGGTCAGCGCCGCGCGCTCCTTCTCGCGATAGGCCCGGGCGGCCGACGAGGCCTGCTTGAGCGCGGCCAGCACGGTCTGGGTGATCAGCCCGGCGTCCCGCCCGGCCAGCAGCTCGGGCGAGATGCTCAGGAAGGTGACCTCGCCCGCGCCGTTGACGCGCGCCTTGACGACCCCGCCGCCGGCGCTGCCCTCGCTCTCGTGCTTGCCAAGGCGCTCGTCGGTCTCTTTCAGGGCGCGTTCCAGCGCCTTGGCCTGCTCGAGCAGGTGCCGCATGTCCATGGGTTGGCTCCTTCAGCCAGGGCTCGGGAGGGACCTCGGGTGCGCGCCACGGTCCGGCGCCGCCACCCCATGGTGGCGCGCCGCTGGCCGCGGGTCAAAAGTCCACGCGCTCGGAGCCCGGCCAATCGCCCAGGATGCGCTGCTCGATCTCGCCGCTGCCGCGCGTGGGGGACGGCGCCGGCGTCGGGCGCGCAGCCGGCGGCGCACCTGGCGTGCCACCCGCGGGCAGCAGCCGCAGCCCCAGTTCCCGGCCGGACGCCTCGCGTGCCGCGGCCAGCAACCTGGCCCGCACGGCCGGTTCGCGCGGGTCGAAGATCGGCGCCGCGCCCGCGGCCGGCTGGAGCACGACCTCGTCGCCCTCCACGCGCAGGACGGCGTAGCGCTGCAGGTCCGCGGCCAGGCTGCGCGAGGCGCGGCCGGCGGCCTCCAGGAAACGGGCGGCGAAGTCCGCGGCGCCGGGCGGCGCTGGTCGTGCCGCGACCGCCGGAACGCGTACGGGAGCCGCTGCCGGAGCCGCGGTCACGGGAGCCGCGCGAACCGGCGCGCGCGGCGCGGGAGCCGCTGCGGGCATGGCGGACCGCGGCGCCAGCGGCGCGGTCGGCGCCTGGTCCGTCCGTCCGGCGAGCACCTCGGCCACGTCCGCCAGCAGCGGAATGCGCGCCATGGTCACCAGGGCCAGGTCGATCACCAGCCGGCCATCGTGCCGCTGCCGCAGGCGTGCAGCCGCCTCGACCAGCACGTCCAGCAACGCCACGAACTGGTCCAGGTTGCCACGCGCCGCCAGGCGTGCCAGCACGGCCTGCTCCTCGGCCGTGCGGTCGGCCGGCTGGCCGCCGGCGGACGTGACCAGCACGCCCTGCAGCATCTCGGTCAGCTGCTCGACCAGGTCGGCCGGCCGGGCGCCGCGCGCCAGGGCCTCGGCGCCGGCGGCCAGCACGGCTGCGCTGTCGCCGCCCAGCGCCGCCTCCAGCAGCGCCTGCAGCGTGGCCGGCGAGAGGCGCCCGGTCAGGCGCTCGAAGCCCTCGACCGTGGGCCGCCCGTCCCCGTAGGCGATGAGCTGGTCCAGCAGCGAGAGGGCGTCGCGCAGCCCGCCGCGCGCGTGGCGCGCGATGCGCTCGCACAGGCCGGGCGGGGCCTCGACGCCCTCCTGCCCGCAGATCAGCGCCAGGCGCGCCGCGATCTCGTCCGCCTGCAGCCGGCGGAAGTCGATCAGCTGGCAGCGGCTGCGGATCGTCTCGGGCACCTTGAGCGGCTCGGTCGTGGCCAGGATGAACTTGGCGTGCGACGGCGGCTCCTCGAGCGTCTTGAGCAGCGCGTTGAAGGCCGAGGTGGACAGCATGTGCACCTCGTCCACGATCGTGACGCGGCAGCGCGCCTCGACCGGGCGGAAGCGCAGCGTCTCGATCAGGTCGCGCACGTTCTCGACGCGGTTGTGGCTGGCGCCGTCGATCTCGACCACGTCCAGGGTTTCGCCGCCCTCGTCGATGGCGCGGCACACGCCGCAGGCGCCGCACGGGCGGCCCTCGTTGGTCAGGCAGTTCCAGGCCTTGGCCAGGATGCGCGCCATGGATGTCTTGCCCACGCCGCGCGGGCCCGAGAACAGGTAGGCGTGCCCGCTGCGCCCGCCCGCCAAGGCCGCCTGCAGCACGCGCGCCGCGTCAGCCTGCCCGACGACGTCTTCGAAGGCGCGCGGGCGGTAGCGGGTTGCGAGGACCGTGTAGCCAGCCATGCCGGCGAGCCTACGCCAGCCGCGCGCGCCGCGTCGAGCGTTCCTTCCCGGCGGACGCGCTGAGAGTGGGACCGGCGACACAACGGACGCATCGCTTAGGGCTGCTCCCGTCAGGGCCTGACCCGGTTCGCGCGGTCCGCTTGCCGCCGGCCCCGCTGTCAGCGCGGCCGCCGGAGCGGGATGGCGGAGAGGGAGGGATTCGAACCCTCGGTACGGTTGCCCGCACAACGGTTTTCGAGACCGCCACGATCGACCACTCTGTCACCTCTCCGTCGCCGGCGGATCCGCCACGGAGCGCGAGATGCACTGGCGGAGAGAGAGGGATTCGAACCCTCGGTACGGTGTGACCCGTACACTCGCTTTCCAAGCGAGCACAATCGGCCGCTCTGTCATCTCTCCGCGATCCAGCGCATCGCGGCGCCCCGCCCTGCGGGCCGCAAGCGAGCCGGGCATCATACGGATCGACCCGGCGCCGGTCAGCCCCGGTCCGGGTCGACCCGGCGCGACTGGAAGAAGGCCGTCAGCAGCGCGCCGCACTCGGCCTCGCGGCGGCGCTCCAGCAGGACCACCCGGTGGTTCAGGCGCGGGTCGCGCACGAGGTCGCGCAGCGATCCGCAAGCTCCCGCCTTGGGGTCCAGCGCGCCGAAGACCAGGAAGGCCGGCCGCGCCAGGACGATCGCGCCGGCGCACATGGCGCAGGGCTCCAGCGTGACGGCCAGCAGGCTGCCCTCGGGCAGGCGCGTGCCACCGCAGGCGGCGCAGGCGCGCGCGAGGGCCAGGCGCTCGGCGTGCGCGGTCGGGTCGCACGCGGACTCGACCTCGTTGTGCGCCTCCCCCAGCGTGCGACCGTCCGGCCCGCACACGACCGCCCCCACGGGCACCTCCCCGAGCGCGGCAGCAACGCAGGCCAGTTCCAGCGCCCTCTCCAGGGCACGCGCCACGACCTCGTCGGGCGGCGACGGCGGCGGGTTCCTCACGCGGATCCTCCCGCCCGTCCGGCCGGCAGCCGCAGGGTTGGTACACCCAGAAGGACTCGAACCTTCAACCTTCGGTTCCGTAGACCGATGCTCTATCCAATTGAGCTATGGGTGCACAGGCGCGAGCCGTAAGAGGAAACAGATCCGTGTGCGCGCTGTCAACCTGACGCGTCGCGCAGCGTGCTCCCCGCGCGGACGCGGCGCCCGCCGGGCAGCGCTCCGAACCGTTGCGTTGCGCCGGCGCGAGGCCCTCCGCAGCGCGCGTGCAAAAAATATTTTGCGCGCGCGGCGCACGTGGCGCACCACGACCACCGGCGCATTCCGGCCGTCCGCGCGCGGCGACCCGCCGCCGCCAGCGCGCTCCGCGCGTCCACCCGAAAGCCCGCGTGGTTGCGCGCTTTTCAGGCGACGCCTCAGGTGCGCCGCACGCGCGTCCGAGCCAAGCGCAGCCCTGCGGCGCACGCGAAGACTCCTCCCCCGAACCGCGCTCCAGCGGCGCACGCGGCGTGCCGATCACGTTTTCCCGCTTCATTCCGGCGCGCGCGCACCGATATTCATGGAAACGGGGCGCGAAAGCCACCGTTTCATTCTCCAAGAGTGGAGTCCTCAGTCATGGCCAAGCGCAAGAAGGCGACGAAGAAGGCGACCAAGAAGAAGACCAAGGCGCGCAAGAAGAAGTAGTCGCTTCTCGGCCCTACTGTCTTTGACGATGGGCGCCCCCACCCCGGGGGCGCCCGTCAGCTTTTTGGAGGGGCCACAACTGGTCCAGGCGCTCCGGGCCCAGCTCGCGCAGTGAGGCCAGGACCGCGAGCGCGCCGGCCGCGCGGTGCGCCTGTCCGTCGTGACCCGGGGCCGGCAGCGCGACCGCGCACATGCCCGCCGCGCGCGCCGCCTGCACGCCGGCGACCGCATCCTCGACCACCAGGCAGGCGGCCGGGGCGGCACGCAGCCGCCGGGCGGCCTCGAGGAACAGGTCCGGGGCGGGCTTGCCGCGTGCGACTTCCTCCACGCTGACCAGCGCTGAGAGCACGCCGCGCAACCCGAGCTTGTCGGCCACCAGCGCCACCTGGGCGCGGGTCGCGCTGCTGGCCAGGGCCAGGCGCCGGCCGTCCGCGCGCAGCAGCAGCAGGCATTCCAGCGCGCCGTCCATGGGCAGCAGATCCGTCCCTGCCAGGGCGGCCAGCGATTCGCGCACGCGCTCGGCGGCCAGCGCCGCCGGCGCCTCGGCCAGCCCGAGGTGCGCCACCACGTCGCGAAAGAAGTCGGTCTCCGGCAGCCCGCGGCGGCTGTCGTAGAAGTCCCGTCCGATCCGGGCGCCGCGCCGCGCCAGCACCGCGTTGGTGGTGGCAAAGTGCAGCGGCTCGCTGTCGACGAGCACGCCATCCATGTCGAAGATCACGGCCTCGAAGGTCACCCGCGCGACTCCGTGCCGGCGATCTTCCGCGGCCAACGCCCGGCCGTCCACCGGACGGGCGTCCGCGTCCGTAGGATGGCCGGCCCCGACGCAGCGAGCGAGCGCATGACGACTGCCAGCGAACCGACTCCGGCCGCCGCCTGCTGGCGACCGCCCGCGCTGCTCGCGGTCGGGCTCGGCACCGGCCCGGTGCTGGCGGCGCTCGCCCCCTGGCCGCCGCTGTCCGTGGCCGCGGCGGTGGCGGGCGCGCTGCTGCTGGGCTGTGCGGCGTTGAGGGCCGAGCAGCGCGTGGCGGCGCTCGACCTGGAGCGCGGGCGCACGCCGCTGCGCTGGCCCTTCGCGATCGTGGCCGACGCCAGCCTCTCGACAGCCAGCCTCGTCGCCCTGGCCTGCTGCGTGCAGGCGACCTGGGCGCTCGCGGGCCTGCTGCAGGCGGCGACTGGCGCTGGCAGCCTGGCCGCACCCGCCGACGGTGGCGGCTGGTCGGACAACGCCGGCAACGAACTCGGACTCGCCGGCTGGCGCGGCTCTGCGGGGCTGCTGCTGGCCCTGCTCGGCGTGCTGGCCGCCGTGCTGCTGCTGGTGCGTGGCAGCCGTCCGGGCCGGATGTCCGTGCGTCTGTTGCTCGCGGCGCTGGCGCTGCAGGCCGCGGTGGCGGCCTGCGGGTGGTGGTCCCGCCCGCCAGCGCTGGCCGAGCTTGCCGGTCCGTGGACGTGGCCGGCGGACTGGAGGGACGTGGCGCGCCAGGCAGGTGCAGGCTTCGCGACCGGCGTGCTGGCGACCGGAGCCGGCCTCGGCCTGCTCCAGGCACGCGCACTGCTGGAAGGCCGGTCGCCGTCGGGTTCCGCCGGCCGAGCCGCCCTGCTGGCGCCGGTGGCCATCCTGTTCGGCACCTTGGCAGCGCTGCCGTGGTGTCCGTTGCTGCCGCAGGCGCCCTTCATGGCACCCGGGGCGGACGGCGGCGCCGCTGCGGCGCTGCTGCTCGAGCCGCTGGCAACACAGGCCGGCACGGGCTGGCACCTGGCCTGGCTCACGGCGCTCCTGCTCGCCTCGCTGGCGGCCCTGACGCTCGCGCTCCAGCCGGCACGCCTGGTCCTGCAGGGACTGCTGGGGCTGACGAAGTCCGGCTGCAGTTGGGTGCTGGCCGGGCTGCTGGCGACCCTGGCGCTGCCGTGCCTGCTGCTGCCCGGCCTCCTGGCGCGGCTGCCGGCGCTGCTGGCCGGCGCTGCGCTGGCGTCCGCGGCGCTGTGGCTGGCTGCCGATCCGCCGCGCGGCCTCGCGCGCCGCTGGCTGCGACTGCTTGCCGGCCTCGTGGCGCTCGGCGCCGCGCTGTCCGGCCTGCATCCGGCGACGTCCTGGGCCCTCGGCCGGCTGCCGCCGGGCTGGGACGAGGCGGCGCTGAGCCGGCAGGCCGCACTGCTGCCGTGGCTGGTGCCGCTGCTGGGCCTGCTGTGGTGGCCGCTGCTCCTGCTGCTTGCGGCCTGGCGGGCGCGGACGCTCAGCCGGGCCGCGGCGGATGCTGACCCGGCAGCGCCTCGCCGAACTCCCGCGTGACGCCCGCCGGGCCGGCGCTCAGCAGCAGGGCCCGGTTGTCCAGGCGCGTGTGCAAACGAACCGGGCCCTGCCACAGGGCGCACAGGTTGCGCAGGGTCTCCTCGGCCTGATCCAGTTGCAGCTCCTGGCCGCTCCAGACGTGCTCCAGCTCCAGCTCCCGGCCGCCCGCCGGCAGGCGCCGGATCACGGGCTGGCCGCCGTTGGTCAGGGCCGCCAGCAGGCCCTCGCGGGCCGCGGCGATCTCGTCGGACGTGCTGCCCAGCCCGTGCACCCGGCAGAAGTCCTCGTCGGCGAAGGCGTCCACGAAGGTCAGGTCATCGTGCACGGCGCGCGCGTCGAAGACGGCGTGCAGGCTGCCGCCGGAGCGGGCGTGGACGTGGCGGAACAGCTCCAGGCCCAGCTTGTAGGGGTTCATCGGGCCGTCGCTGCCGCCCATGGCGCCGCTGTGCTGGCAGGCATAGTCGACCACCTCGGCGTCGCGCAGCAAGCTGCCGGTCATCAGGCGGCTGTGCCAGAAGCTGGCCCAGCCTTCGTTCATCACCTTGGTCAGCATCTGCGGCAGGAAGTAGCAGGCCTCGTCGCGCAGCAGGGCCAGCACCTCGCGCTGCCAGTCGGGCAGCGGGGCGTCACGCAGCACGTGGCCCAGCACGTCGCCCGGGGCCAGCCGGCCGTCCAGCGGCGGCGCGTTGCCCGGGTGGCCGCACGCGAGGCGCAGCGCGCCGGGGTCCACCAGGTTGTCCAGCGACAGCACGCGGTCGATGAAGCCCTCGAGCGCGTCCTGGCCGTGGGCCGCGGACAGCTCGCGCACGCGCGCCGCGTGAGCCGCCATGACGTCCAGCATGCTGCGATCGGTGTGCGCGAACCAGGCGTTGGCGCGGAAGAAGTCGGCGTGGCCGCAGACGTGGGCCATGACCAGCTTCTGCTCGACCGGCGCGTTGTGGCGCAGCAGGTAGGCCAGCACCGGGCGCGTGTTGACCACCAGCTCGTAGATGCGCTGCAGGCCCCAGGCGTGGCCCTTCTGCAGGCGGTCGTACTCCATGCCGAAGCGCCAGTGTGCGTAGCGCACGGGGAAGCCGCCGAGGGCCGCGATGGCGTTCAGCTCGCGGTGGTCGACGACCTCGTAGACGATCTCGGGCACGGGCAGGCCGGCGTCGCGCGCGCGCGCCTCGACCTCGCGTTGCAGGGCCAGCAGCTCAGCGGAGGCGCGCGCCATCACCGGCCCCTGCCGAGGAAGGCCTTGATCGCAGGCAGGATGCCCTCGCGGTCCAGGATCTCGGAGGTGATGACGCGGTCGTCGCCGGACAGCACGGCGTCCACGTCCTTCTTGAACTGGCCGCTGCCGTAGGCGCTCTTGACCTGGCCGTAGCAGAACAGGTTGGCGCCCGGCAGCAGGCGCTCGCGCAGGACCTGCATGCACTTCTCGGTGTCGCGCCCGGACCAGTTGTCGCCGTCGCTGAAGTGGAACAGGTAGATGTTCCACTCCTCCGGCGGAAAGCCGCGCTCGACGATCTCGGCGGCCAGCGCGTAGGCCGAGCTGATCTTGGTGCCGCCCGACTCGCGCAGGCGGTAGAAGGTGTCCTGGTCCACCTCCTTGGCCACCGCGTCGTGCACGACGTAGCGCATCTCCAGGCTCTGGTACTGGCTGCGCAGCCAGGTGTCGATCCAGAAGGACACCAGGCGCACGATCTCCTTCTGCTCGCGGCCCATCGAGCCCGACACGTCCATCATGTACAGGATCAGCGCGGCGTGGTCGGGGCGGCTGACGTCCTTCCAGCTGCGGTAGCGCAGGTCGTCCTCGTTGGGCACCACCTGCGGCCGGTCGGGGTCGAAGCGGCCCGAGGCGATCTCGCGCCGCAGCGCCTCGGTGTACGTGCGGCGCATGTGGCGCAGGCCGCGCGGGCCGGCGCGGCGCAGCGCGGAGAACCTGCGCGCCGGTGACGCCAGGCGCGCGCGGCCGCGCGGCTGGATGTTGGGCAACTCCAGCTCCTCGCCCAGGATCTGCGCCAGCTCCTCCAGCGACAGCTCGACCTCCAGCAGGTGCTGGCCGGGCTGGCCGCCGGCCGCGCCGCCAGCCTGGCCCTCTCCGGCCTGGCCCTCGTCGCTGCCGCGCTCGCCCTCGCCCTGGCCCTTGCCGCGGCCGTTGCGGCCGTGCCGGAAGCGCGGCAGGTCGATGCGCGGCACCGGGATGGAGACCAGCTGCCGGCCCTTGCGGCCGATCAGCTCGCTGCCGGTGACGTAGCGCCGCAGGTCGTGCTTGATGTGGCCGCGCACGATGGCGTTGAAGCGCGCGCGGTCGCGCTCGACGCGGCCGGCGGCGTCCTCGGGCCGCTCCACGGGCTCAGCCCTCCTCGGGCCTGCCGTGCACCTCGCCGCGCGCGAACAGGGCGCCCACGTGCTCCAGCTGGCGCGCCGCGCAGGCCTCGCAGTAGCCCTGGTCGCGCACCAGGCGCGCCGCCACGACGGCCAGCTTCTCGGGGGCGTCGCGGTCGACCGTGGTGCTACCGGCGGTGATGCGGAAGGTGTCGCGGCAGTCCTCGAAGAGCTTCAGCTCCAGCGCGGACCGCAGGCGCGGGTTGGACAGGTAGGTGAAGCTCTCGCCGCGCGCCGCCAGGGCGTCGATGTAGTTGACGATCTCGCGCCGGAAGTCGCCCTTGCGCGCCTCGGTCACGCCGATCTTCTCCTCGATCGAGCGCATCAGGCGTTCGTCGCCGGCGCCGCCGTCCACGGCCGCGGTCACGGCGTCGACGTAGTTGCCGCACAGCCGCTGGACCGCCTCGGTGTCGGCCGCCACGGCCCCGCGCACCTCGTCGCGCGCGGCCTCCTCCAGTTCCTCGCGCACGCTGCCGGCGACCTCGGCGTAGCGCTTGCGCACCTCGTCGCTGTCGATCAGCGGGTGGTTCGCCAGGCCGCGCAGCAGGCTGTCCAGCACGTCCAGACCGGTCAGGCAGCCGCGCGCGCGGTCGCCCACCAGCGCGGCCGCGATGCGGTCCTGCACGTAGCGCGGCGAGGCGCCGGTGAGGCCCTCGTGCGGCGCCTCCAGGCGCAGCTCGGCCGCCGAGGCCGCGGGCAGGCCCTTGACCGGCCGGCCGTCGTACAGGCGCATCTTCTGCGCCAGCGTCACGGCGTGGTTCTTGGGCTCCTCGAGGCGCGTCAGGACGGCCCACATGGCCGCTGCCTCCAGCGCATGCGGCGCCAGGTGCCGGCCGGCGCAGGCGCCCGTGCCGAAGGTCTTGCGGTAGATGCGCACCTCGTCCGACAGGCGCGTGTTGTAGGGGATGTCGATGCGCGTCGTGCGGTCGCGGAAGGCCTCCATCAGCTCGTTGCCCTGCAGCCGCCGGAACTCGGGGCTGTTGGTGTGGCCGAGGATGACCTCGTCGATGTCCGTCTGCGCGAACTTCTTGGGCTTGACCGTGTGCTCCTGCGTCGCTCCCAGCAGGTCGTACAGGAAGGCCACGTCCAGCTTGAGGATCTCGACGAACTCGACCAGGCCGCGGTTGGCGACATGGAACTCGCCGTCGAAGTTGAAGGCGCGCGGGTCGCTGTCGCTGCCGTACTGGGCGATGAGCCGGTAGTTGATGTCCCCGGTCAGCTCGGTGCTGTCCTGGTTCTTCTCGTCCTTGGGCTGGAAGGTGCCGATGCCCACGCGGTCCTGCTCGCTGAAGACAAAGCGGCAGCACTCGACCGCGCGCTCGACGGCCGAGAAGTCGCCGCCCGACTCGCGCATCAGGCGCTCCCAGTAGAAGCGGCACACCGGGCACAGCTTGCCGGTCGGCTGCAGGCGGTACTCGCCGCCGGCGCGCCGGTTGAGGTCGTCGTAGACCGGGCGGCGCGCCTCGGCCGGCAGCAGGTGCAGCGGGTCCTCGTGCATCGGGCAGGGGTGCGTCTCGCCGTCGACGTGCCAGCGGTAGCTGTAGACGGCGCCCTCGGGCTCGCGCGAGGAGAGCTCGAGGCCGCGCTTGAGCAGGCGCGCGATGGTGCTCTTGCTGCTGCCCACCGGACCGTGCAGCAGCAGCACGCGGCGCTCGGCGCCCAGCCCGTGCGCGGCGGCGCGCAGGTGGCTGACCAGGTCGGCCAGCGGCTGCTCGAGGCCGAAGATCGCGTCCCGGCCGTCCTCGAGCGGATCGTCGAAGAAGCGGTAGTGCGGCGGGCGCTCGGTGCCCTCCGCCGGCGCGTCGACGCCGTAGGACAGGAGCGTGTCGTACAGGCGCTGCCAGGCGTTGCGCGCCAGGCGCGGGTCGGCGCGCACCAGGTCCAGGTAGTCGGCCAGCGAGCCGGCCCAGTTCAGGTCGGCCCAGGCGCGGCGGTTGTCCAGCCGGCGGGCGTACTGGATGTAACGCGGCCCGTCGCCGCCGTCCGCGTCGGTGTCCGGAGCCAGCTCGCGCGGCGTGCGGAGCGGTTCGTTGCTGCGATCGTCCATGCTGCGTCCTCGGGGACGGAAGGCGTCCCTGGTCCCTATCGAGACGCCGCTCGCGGGCGCTTTAGGACAAGTGCCGCGGCAGCAGCAGCAGCAGCAGCCACAGGCCCGCAGCGATGGCCGAGATGCCGGCCCCCCAGCGCAGGGCCGGCGAGGCCAGCCGGAACACGACCTCGTGCACCCCGGCAGGCAACTCGACCGCCTGCCAGGCCACGTCGCAGGCCAGCGTCGGGCGCTCCGGTCCACCGTCCACCGCGGCCGTCCAGCCCGGGCCGCGGTTCTCGGCCAGGACCAGCAGCGCCGGGCCGTCGCACTCGGCGTGCACGCGCACCTCCGCGCCCGCGTGCTGCAGCACGCGCGCCGTGCCGCGACCGCCAAGCGCCGGCGGCGGCTGCTCGAGCAGCGCCGTCACCCGCGGATCGGCCGCGAGCAGCTCTTCTTGACGCGCGGGATCCGTGGTGCGCAGGTCCAGGGCGTGGCCGACCACCCACGCGCGGCCGGCGCTGTCGGTGTTCTCCCAGACGCGCGCCTCGCCCTCGTGCACCAGGCGCAGGCCGCGCACGTCGGACAGGTCCGTGCCCGGGGCGGTCAGGATGTAGCGCACGTCCAGCGCGTCGAACCGCGGGTGGTCGTAGCGCGTGGTCTCGCGCGACATGCGGAAGGTCGCGAAGGCGTCCATGTCGATGCGCGCCGCGACGAGCCACTGGTAGGTGCGGTGGTAGCCCAGGTTGTCGTAGCTCAGCAGGTGATCGAGCCGCTCCGCGAACTGCGTGTCGGGCGGCAGGCTGTTGCCCTCGGTCCAGATGCGGAACGGGCCCGGCTGCGCGCGCAGGAAGTCGCCCGTGCGCGTGGGCGGGTACAGCTCGGCCGCCGGCGTGGCGGCGTTCCAGCCGTCGCCGAAGGACAGCACGTCGACCGCCACCAGCACCACCGCGGCGGCCGGCCCCCACGCGCGCCGCCGGCTGCACAGCGCTCCGGCCAGCAGCGTGGCCGCCAGGACGCAGGCCATGTCGCGCGGCGCCACGCGCCGCTCGCGGCGCAGGATCAGCGGCTGGTCGGCGATGACCTGCACGCGCCCGCCGCTCTCGGCCTCCACGCGCAGGCGCTTGCGGCCCTCCTCGCCGCGCTGCGCGTCGTACAGCACCTGCAGCGGCTGTCCCGGCAGCGTGGGCTGCGCCTCGCCGCTGCGCAGCACGCGGCCGTCCACCATGACGCGCAGGTCCTCGGCCGGCTGCTGCACGTCGAAGGCGATGGTCACCGGCGCCGTGCCGTCGAACACGTCGCGCGGCTGGGGCGCGATCAGGCCCGCGATGACCGTGCGCCCGCCGTGCGGGTCGACCTGGACGCGCAGCGCCAGCGCCGCGCCGCCCAGGATCAGAGCGCAGGTCAGCCCCACGCGCAGGCAGGCGCCGCGCACGCCGGGCTTGGTCTGCGGGTGGCACAGCGCGTCCAGGACCAGCGTGCCGCCACAGGCGACCAGGAAGCCCACCGGGCCCAGCAGGCGCGTGGGCTCGAGTTGCGCGAAGCCCGGCATGCGGCGCACGACACCCTCGACCGCGGGCAGGTGGAAGGCCGCCCCCCACAGCAGCAGCGCGCCCAGCGCGAAGAAGCGCACGAAGCCCCCGCCCAGCCCGACCAGCGCACCCACCGCGAGCAGCAGCACCGGCAGCGCGCCCACGTAGGCCGAGTCGAGCCCGGGGTAGTCCTGCGCGCCCGTGAAGGCGCCGCCGTCCGCCGGCGAGCCGTACAGGTCGGGCAGCAGCGGCACCACGGACGCGACCGCCAGCCCCATGCGCCGGGCCACGACCAGCGCCAGCACGCCCGCGCCGATGGCCAGCATGCGCTTGACCAGCCCGCCCTCGGCCGACAGCCGCACCAGCGCCAGCGCCGCCAGCAGGAACAGCGCGTAGATGGCCGCGGCCCCCAGGCTCACGCCCGCCCCGCCGCGCGCGGCCTCGGCGCGCCGCAGCCACAGCCCGTGGCTCTGCAGCGCGTACTCGAGGAACGGCATCCACTGCACGGCCGAGAGCGCCGCGCCCAGCAGCAGCGCCACCAGCACCAGGAAGCGCCCGTGCGCGTCCCACAGGCGGTACAGCGCCCACAGCCCGGCCACCGCCCCGGCCGCGTAGGCCGTCTCGGGGTGCCCGCCCAGCACCAGCAGCGCGAAGCCGGCGGCCAGCAGCGCCACGCGGCGGCGGCTCCGGTCCTGCACCACCAGCTCGACCGCCCAGAAGCAGATGGGCAGCGCCAGCAGGGTGTGCGACAGCGCGTACTGCAGCCACAGGACCTGGTGGCCGCCGAAGCCGAAGGCCAGCGAGCCGACCAGCGCCGCCCCGGGCGACACGTCGCGCCGCCGCAGGAACAGGAACGTGAACTGCGCCGACAGCGCCAGCACCAGCACGCCGGCCAGCCAGGGGACGCGCTCCACCGGCAGAACCGCCGCCAGGGCGGTCAGCGGGTGGAACAGCGCGCTGGTCATGTTGCCCACCCAGGGCTGGCCGCCGCCGCCGCGCCCGGTCCAGGCCCAGCTGGCCTCGCCGGCGTAAACGCGCGCGGCCTCGAGCAGGTAGGGGTAGAAGATGCGCACCTGGTCGCCGACGAAGCGGTTGCGCGGCGGCGTGTCGGGCAGGACCTCCGACCACGGCAGCGAGCGCGTCAGCGACTCGCCCGAGACCAGCACGGCCCCTGGCCGCGCGCCGTCGCGCAGCAGGCACAGCGCCAGCAGCAGGTGCAGCGCGAAGGCCGCCGGCGCCATCCAGCGTGCGGTTGAAAGCGCCACGAAACCCCCGCTACGATCCGGAGCCCGCGCCGGACGACCGCGTCCTACGGAACACGCCCGCGATGATAAGCGTCGTCATCCCGGTCTACAACGAGGCGGGCTGCCTGGCCGCGCACGTCGACGCCCTGCGCCCCGTGCTGCAGGAGTTGTCGCCGGAGGGCTGGGAGGTCGTGCTGGTGGACGACGGCAGCGCCGACGGCACCGGCGCCGAGATCGCCCGCCTGGCGGCCGCCGACCCGCGCGTGCGGGGCCTCGCGCACGAGCGCAACCGCGGCAAGGGCGCGGCCGTGCGCACCGGCGTGCTGGCCACGCGCGGGGACGCCGTGCTGTTCTGCGACGCCGACATGTCCACCCCGCCCGGCACCCTGCGCGAGTTCCTGGCCGCACTGCGCGACGGGTCGCAGGTGGTCATCGGCAACCGCAAGAGCCGCGCCGCGCGCATCGAGCGCTGGCAACCCCCGCTGCGGGTCTGGCTGGGGCTCGGGTTCACGCGCCTGGCCAACCTCCTGACCGGCCTGCGCGTCAGCGACTACACCTGCGGCTTCAAGCTCTTCGCGGGCGAGGCCGGACGCGCCGTGTTCCGCGAGACGCAGACGCCCGGCTGGAGCTTCGACGTCGAGGTCCTGGCCCGGGCCGCCCGGGCCGGCCTGCTGGTGCGCGAGATCCCGGTCACCTGGCGGCACGTGGACGACACCCGGGTCAGGATCGCCCGGGACGTCCTGCGCTCCTTCGCGGAATTGCTCTCGATCTGGCGGCGCCTTGGCCGAAACCGGGGACCTCGGCCGTGATGCGCCGCTGCGGACCAATTGCCATGATGTCGCCCCCACAGAACGCCGCGCGCCAGCCCGCGCACCCCCGCGCCGGCCGGCGCGCCCACCCGCTCCGCCCCAGCGCCACCCCACGATGAACAGCAGCCACCGCAGCGTGACCGTCCTGGGCGGAGGTCTGGCCGGCCTGTCGGCGGCCCAGAAGTTCATCGAGGCCGGCTGGGCGGTGACGGTGCTGGAGAGCGAGCCCAAGGTCGGCGGCCTGGCCAGCAGCTTCACCGTCGAGGGCTACACCTTCGATCACGGCCCGCACCGCCTGTACTCCTCGCTCGAGGAGCTCAACGACCACTTCAAGCTGGTGCTCGACGGCAACTGGGACTACCGCGACCGCCTGTCGCGCATCTACATGCAGAAGAAGTTCTTCGACTACCCGCTCAAGGCGGGCAACGTCGTGCGCAGCCTGCCGCCCTGGCTGCTGGCGCGCAGCTTCATCGACTACCTCGCGGTGCGCGTGCGCAACGCGGTGCGGCCCATCCCGGACGACAACTTCGAGAACTGGGTCATCAAGCGCTTCGGCCGCACGCTCTACGACCTGTTCTTCGGCACCTACACGCGCAAGGCCTGGGGCATCCCCTGCACGCAGATCAGCCCCGACTGGGCCAGCCAGCGCATCTCGCTGCTGTCGCTGTGGGACACGGTCAAGAAGACGCTGTTCAAGCCGCGCAACACGCCGCGCACCTACGTCAGCCGCTTCCTCTACCCCAGGACCGGCGGCATCGGCCAGCTGGCCCTGGGCTACCAGCGCCTGATCGAGAAGGGCGGCGGGGCCATCGTCTGCGAAGCCGAGGTCGTGCGCGTGCAGTCCGAGGGCGCGCGCGTCACGGGCGTGGTCTACCGCAAGGACGGCCGCGAGCACGTGGCCACCAGCGACCTGTACATCTCCACCATCCCGATCACGCTGCTGGTGCCCATGCTGGGCGCGCGCGTGCCGGGCGAGGTGCAGGCGGCCGTGCGCGGGCTGCGGCAGAAGGGCATCGTCTTCGTCTACCTCAAGCTGGACCGGCCGCAGCTCACGCCCGACCACTGGATCTACATCCCCGAGGAGAACATCGCGGTGCACCGCATCAGCGAGTTCACCAACTTCAGCCGGGACTGCGCGCCCGCCGGCAAGACCATGGTCTGCGCCGAGATCACCAGCACCCGGGGCGACCGCTACTGGACCATGCCGGACGAGGAGCTGATCCGCCTGGCCTCGTCCAACCTGGTCACGCTCGGGCTGCTGCGGCCGGACGAGATCCTGGCCGGCGGCTTCGTCAAGCGCGTCGATTTCGCCTACCCGATCTACGACCTCACCTACCGCGGCCACCTCGACCGGCTGCTGGGCTGGCTCAAGGGCCTCGAGAACATGATCTCGACCGGCCGCCAGGGTCTGTTCCGCTACGGCAACATGGACCACTCCATCGCCATGGGCCACGCCATCGCGCGCCGCACGCTGGAGGCCAGCGGCATCGACCATTCCGAGGTGGCGGCGGGCAGCGAGTACTTCGGGTGAGCCCGGAGCCGGGTCCCCCCGGAGGGCGGACGGGCGCGCCGGGCGACGGACCGGGACTGCGCGAGGTGGCCTGCCTGTTCTGTGGCGTGCAGGACGAGGAGCTGCGCTTCCGCGACGGCGCCTTCCGCGTCGTGCGCTGCCGGCGCTGCGGCCTGACCTACGTCACGCCGCGCCTGCCGCCCGAGCGCCTGCACGAGATGTACCAGGAGGAGTACTGGACTTCCGGCCGGGCCAGCGACTTCGGCTACGGCCAGTACCTGGCCGACGCGCCGCACTACCTGCGCACCTTCCGCCTGCGCAGCCGCATCCTGCGCGCGCTGCGCCCGCAGCCCGGCCGCGTGGCCGATGTGGGCTGCGCCGCCGGCTTCTTCCTGCGCGTCATGGCCGACCTGGGCTGGAGCACCACGGGCCTCGAGATCTCGGCCAGCATGTGCGAGCACGCGCGCACGACGCTGGGCCTGCCCGACGTGCGCCGCGGCGACCTGCTCAGCGCGCGCCTCCCGGACGGCGCCTACGACGTGCTGACGCTGTGGGACGTGATCGAGCACCTGGAGGACCCGCCGGCGCACCTGCGCGCCGCGCGCGCCGCGCTGCGCGACGACGGCCTGCTGGTGCTGGAGACCCAGGATGTCTCGAGCGCCTTCGCGCGCCTCATGGGCCGGCGCTGGCAGCACTACAAGCACGAGGAGCACCTCTACCACTTCGACCCCGCCAGCCTGGAGCGCCTGCTGCGCGACACGGGCTTCCGCAGCGTGCGCTCAACCCGGCGCTTCAGCGGCAAGTACGTCTCGCCCGCCTTCCTGGCCGAGCGCGTCGGCCGCGTGCACCCGCTGCTGTCCACGCTGGCCGCGCCGCTGCGGCTGTTCCCCGGCGGCTCGCTGTACGTCAACCTGCGCGACGAGCTGATCGTCGTCGCCGCCCGGGCCTGAGGCGATGGAGCGCTCGGCCTTCGACCAGTTCGCGCGCCTGCAGGCCGATCACTGGTGGTTCCGCGGGCGGCGCGCGCTGTACACCGACCTGCTCGGCCACGTGCTGCGCCGCGACCTGGCTCGCGAACCACGCGGCCTGCGCGTGCTGGACGTGGGCTGCGGGGCCGGCGGCTGGATCGAGCCGCTCTCGGTCTTCGGCCACGTGACCGGCATCGAGCTGGACGAGCCCTCGATCCGCTACTGCCGCGAGCAGGCGCTGCACCGCACGCTGGTCGGGCGCGTGGATGCGCTGCCCTTGCCGGCCGCGAGCCACGATCTGGCGTGCCTGTGGGACGTGATCGAGCACGTGCCCGACGACCTCGGGGTCCTGGCGGAAGCACGCCGCGTGCTGCGTCCCGGCGGCCATCTGGCCATTTCCGTGCCGGCCTACCAGTTCCTGTACGCCAACAACGACCGCGTGGCGCATCACGTGCGCCGCTACACGCGTGGCCTGCTGGTGCGCCGGCTGCGCACGGCCGGCTTCGAGGTGCGCAAGGCCACCTACGTCAACGTGCTGCTGGCGCCGGCCATCATCCCGCTGGTGCTGCTGCGCAAGCTGCGCGAGCGGGTGCTGCCCGTCGCCGGCGACTCGTACAACAACCTGGACGTGCGCGTGCCGCGGCCGGTCAACGCGCTGCTGGCCATGCTCTTCGGCGGCGAGCGCCACGTGCTGCGCCACGTGGACGCGCCCTTCGGCCACAGCCTGCTGGTCGTGGCGCGTCGGCTTTCGGCGTGAGCGTCCGGCTTGCGTGGACGCTCGGGGCGCTGGTCCTGCTGCTGGCGCTGGCGCCGCCGCCGTGGACCAGCGACCTGCCGCCCGATCCGGCGCTGTCCGGCGGCGAGAGCGCGGCGGCGGCGCTGCTGGACCTGGCTCTGCCGGGCGTCTTCCGACCGGTGGCGGACGCGCCCGGTCGCCACGGCATCCGGAACCCGCTGGCCGATGCGCTGGAGCTGCCCGATCCCGATCCGGCCTGGCCGCTGCTGCCGCTGCACGCCGGACTGACGGCGCTGCTGCTGGCCGGCTACGCCGCGGCCGCGGCGCGCGGGCCGGCAGGCTGGTGGTTGCGCGGCGTGCTGGCGGCGGGCGTGCTGCTGCTGCTCCTGGGCGGCGGATCGCCGTCGGCCGCGAGCGTCGGACGCGGCCTCGTGCTGGCCGGGCTCGCTGGCCTCGCGGGCCTCGGGCTGCACGCGCTGCGGCCAGCCGGCCAGCAGCCGCCGCGCGGCGCCGCCGAGCTCGCGCTGGGCACGGCCTGCGTCGCGCTCGCCGCCGCCGCGGCCCTGCTCGCGCTGCGCGCCGGAAGCGCCTCGGACGCCGTGCTCGCGGACCCGGTCCTGCGCCTGCTCGCCGAGCGCGCGCCGCCGGACGCCCCGACCTGGCAACTGGCCGAGGTCACGGCCGCCATCGGCCTGCGGCGGGCCTGCGACCACGCGGCGCTGGCGGCCTTCGCCGCCATGACCTCCATCCTGCTGCACCTCAAGTCGCGCAGCGCGCCGACGGCCGTGCTGGTGCTGGCCGTCGCCGCCGGCGAGCTGCTGCTGCCGCGGCTGACGTAGCAGTCCGTCGACAGCGTGCTTCGCTGCCGGGAGCGAGGGATTTCGTGTCGGATCGAGGCGCGCGACCACGGGCGCATCAGGGATTCGCCGAGGATCGCGCACCGACGAGCCGGCGCGAAAGACCCGCTCTCCGGCGCGCATGACGCTGCCGACGGGCTGCCAGGGTCAGCGACCGGTCACGGCCGAGAGGCGCCACTGCGCCAGCAGCAGGGCGCCGCCAGACCACAGCGCCGCGTGCAACGCGCCCTCGGCGCCGTCCATGCGCCCGAAGGCGGGCAGGAGCCAGCCCGCGCCACCGGCCAGCAGCCACGGCCGCAGGTGGCCGGCCAGCAGCAGCAGCCACAGCGCCGGCACCAGCAGCGTGCGCTCGAGCAGGCTGCCCAGCAGCAGCCCGCCGGCCACGAGCACGGCGAGGTCCAGCAGCACGGGCAGCGGGCGTGGCGGCAGGCCGCCTCCGGCCAGCGCGGCCAGGAGCACGCTGGGCAGCATGGCCAGCAGCAGTCCCGCCCAGCGCTGCGGCAGCGCGTAGCCGCCCCCTTTGGCCGCGCGCAGCAGCAGCAGCCCGCCACGCGCCTCGTGCACCAGTTGCAGCGGCTCGGACAACGAGAGCACCAGCGCGCCCGCCAGCAGCAGCGCGCCCGCGCGCACCTCGTCCACGAAGCCCTCGCCGCCGCCCAGCGCCTCCTGCGCCAGTCGGCGTCCCAGCCACGCCAGCCCGGCCGCCACCAGCGACAGCGGCAGCAGCGCGGGCGCGGCCAGCGTGCGGCGCAGGGTGGCCAGCAGGGCGAGCATGGCGCGCAGGATGCCCGCGCGCCGCGCGCCGTTCCAGCGTGTCAGCGCGCCGGGCGCTGCAGCGCCGCCACGCTCGAGACGCCCGCGCCGTGGAAGCGCAGCAGCACCCGGCCGGTCAGCTGGCCGGCGTGCACCGGACCGAAGTCGCGCGAGTCGATCGAGACGCGCCGGTGGTCGCCCAGCAGGAAGTACTGGTCGGCTGCCAGCGCGACCTCGGGAAAGCTGTCGCGGCAGTCCAGCTCGCCCGGGATGGCCTCGCGCACCGCGCGGCCGTTGCGCAGCACGACGCCCTGCCACATGCCGATCGTGTCGCCCGGCCCGGCGGCCACGCGCTTGACCAGCACCTCCTGCTCCACCAGCGCCACGACCGTGTCGCCGACGGCCGGCGGATCCAGCAGCCAGCGCGCATCGCAGGCCAGGATCCGGTCGCCGTCCTGCAGCGCCTCGCGCATGGACGTCCCGCTCACGCGGTAGCTGGTCAGCAGCGTCGAGCGCACCACGGCCACCGCCGCCAGCGCCAGCAGCAGCGAGCGCAGGCAGGCCAGCGCGAGGGTGCGGGGATGCGGCATGCCGAGGTGCCTCGTGGTCGCAGGGCCGGCGGGCGGACCCTGGTCCCTATCGACGCCTGCCCGGCGCGGGGTTGAGACGGCCGTGCGCGCGGCGCACACTGCGCGCATGCGACGGCCGCCGGCTGCCCTCTGCCCCGTGCTGCTGCTGGTCGTGCTGCCCTGCGTGGTGCTCGCGCCGGCCCTGCGGCCGGGCCGCGCGCTGCTGGCGGTGGCCACGCCGCAGCTCTCGCCGTGGCGCGCGACCACGACGCCCGAGGCGCTGGCCGTGCTGGAACGCGACGGCCTGCCGCTGGCCGCCGACAAGACGCTCATGTTCCAGCCGCAGCTCGAGCTGGCCCAGCGCCGGCTGGCCGCGGGCGAGGCGCCGCTGTGGAACCCCGACGTGCTGTGCGGCGCGCCGCTGCTGGCGCAAGCCGTGCACGGCGTGCTCTCGCCGCCGCTGCTGCTGGCCGCGGCCTTCGGCGCCACGCGCGCCTTCGCGCTGGTGGCCGCGCTGCAGGTCGCGCTGGCCGGCTGGCTCATGTACCGGCTGGCGCGCGAGTACGCGCTGGACACGCTGCCGGCCACGCTGGCCGGCCTGGCCTTCGCATGGTGCGGCTTCCTCGCCGTGCGGCTCGACTGGTACCAGATCCAGGGCGCGTCCATCTGGCTGCCGGCGGCGCTGCTGGCGGTCGAGCGCGCCTTCCGCGGCGGGCGCGCGGGCGCGGTCGCGTTGCTGGGGATCGCCGTCGGGCTGTCGCTGCTGGCGGGCTTCCCGCAGTCCAGCGTGCTCTGCATCGACGCGGCCGGCGCTCTCGCGGCGGCGCGCGCCGTGTCGGCCTGGCGCGGCGGTGTCCCGGCGCGCAGCGTGGCCGGCGCGGGCGCGACGTGTGCGGCAGGGCTGGCCCTCGGGCTGCTGCTCGGCGCTCCGCAGCTGCTGCCCGCGGCCGATGTGGCCGCGAGCCCCGACTCGTCGCGCGCTGCCGAGACGCCCGAGGCCATCGCCGGCCTGGCGCTCGATCCCGCCGCGCTGCTGGCGGCGGTCGTGCCGGACCTCTTCGGCCACCCGCGCGACCTCGCGCGCCACGCCCTGCCGCACCTGCGCGACGAGGGCGTCCTGCGCCGCCTGCTCTGCCGGCCGGGCGGCAACTGGGTCGAGACCGCCTGCAGCTTCGGCCTGCCGCCGCTGCTGCTGGCGCTGCTGGGCCTGCTCTCGGCGCGCCGGGGCGCACGCGTGGCCGGCGTGCTGTTCGTCGTCGGCGGACTGCTGGCGTTGAAGACGCCGCTCCTGCCCTGGGTGCTGCGGCTGCCGGCGCTGGACGCGGGCGACCCGCGGCGCTTCATCCTGCTGTTCGAGGCCGGCGGCGCGCTGCTGGCGGGCTTCGGGCTGCAGCGCCTGCTGGACGACGGGCCGCCGGGCTGGTACCTGCGCAGCCTCGGGCTGATCGCGACGCTGCTGCTGCTGGCCTGCGCGACCGCGCTGGCGCTCGACGGCCCGGGCTGGGTGGACGCCGTCGCGCCGGGCCTGGCCGCGCGCACCGGCCTGCCCGAGGCCGAGATCCGCGTCCACGCGGACGAGCTGGTGCTGGACCTGTCGCTGCTGCGCACGGCGCTCGTGCGCGCGGCGCTCGTCGGCCTGCTGACCGTCGGCGCCGTCGCGCTGGCGGCCCGTCGCCGCAGCCTCGGCGCGGCCGTGCTGCTGCTGGCCGCCGGCGCGGACCTGCTCACCTTCGCCGCACGCAGCGCCAGCGTGCTGCCCACCGCGGGCCACTTCGCGCCGCCGCCGGTCCTGCAGTTCCTGCGCGACCCGGACGGCGGGCGCCTGGCGCGCTTCGTCGCGACCGACCAGGGCGCGGCGCTGACCTACCCCCTGCCGCCCAACACCGGCCTGCCCTTCGGCATCCACGACCTGTCCGGCTACGTCACGCTCGGACCGCGGCGCGTCGAGGCGCTGCACGAAAAGCTGCAGCGCGGGACGGCCACGGGTCTGGGCGTCAAGGCGCTGACCGACCCGGCAGCACTGGACTCGCCGCTGCTGGACGCCTTCGCCGTGACGCGGGTGCTGTCCAGCATCCCGCTCGCGCGCCCCGGCCTCACGCCGCTGGGCCGCGCGGGCGACGCCTGGCTGTACGCCAACGACTCGGCCCTGCCGCGCGCGCGGTTGGCCGAGTCGGTGCGCCTGTGCGCCAGCGAGGCCGAGGCCTCGGCGCTGCTCGACCGGGACGACTCCGACCCGCGCACGCAGACCGTGGTCGAGGCCGCGGGCCAGCCGGGGTTCGAGGCCGCCGCAGCCGCCACGGGTCCGCCGGGCCAGGTGCGGCTGGTGGTCGACGAGCCGGAGCGCCTGGTGCTGGACGTGGTGGCGCTGCGCCCGGCCGTGCTGCTGGTGGCCGACTCGTGGATGCCGGGCTGGGAGGCGCTGGTGGACGACGCGCCTGCCGCGCTGGCGCCGGCCGATCTCGCCTTCCGCGCCGTCGCCCTGGAGGCCGGAGGGCACCGCGTCGAGCTGCTGTACCGCCCGGACGGCTGGCGCCTCGGGCTCATCGCCGGTGCGGCGGGCCTTCTTGGCCTCGGCTACTGCGCATGGAGCGCGCGATCCGCGGCCAGGCGACCGCCGACGCCGCCCTGAGCGCGGCGCCGCGCGATGCCGGCGTCACCCGCCCGGCGGGCTTCCATGAGAGGGCCGGTCGGTGTCAAGGCATGGGGTCTAGCTCCTGGCGCCTTGGCGCCGGGTCCGCAGGGCGGGGTGACGATCCCGCAGACTTCCATGCGCACTCGTCGTGGCCTGGCTCG